>PJEL010000294.1_pt1 | contig 59505 bp, 46 predicted proteins | sample 1853271 | NCBI WGS metagenome assembly PJEL01 (sample SAMN08108733, study PRJNA415343) | Invertebrate metagenome, whole genome shotgun sequencing project. | host: Globobulimina | place: Sweden: Gullmar Fjord | collected 2015-08
CTTAGCATATACATATATTGAATAAACTATAAGGACGAGCACAGCATCATCAAATAATGACAAGAACCAAGCCATAATCTGTCCTGGGACAACACAGCTTTAGATCGACCGTGACCTCTAGAAACATGTGAAAAGTCACCCGGGACTGCCAAGCAACGGATCGAGTCTGGATTGGATGAGATTTCATCCAAGATGACGAAGAAATCTTTGATGGCACTAGATAGGATGGTGCACGATGCCCTTTCAACCACTCCTAAATAATATCTTCACCCTATACATTCCATCAGATATCGATACAAGGATGATTGCTGCCGCATCCACTCAGTTGAAGAGTTTCACTCGCGTTCCATCTGCTCGCGTTGCTCGTCGCAGTGCTCACGTATGTGCTGCCGCTAGACCAACATGGTACCCAGGTATGATTTACTATTATAAATGACTATATATAGATGAATCTCGGAAAACGATTGTTGTCCAGAAGGGGACGAGTTGTCGAGGTTTCCATGACCATTGTTCGAGACGAGATGTTCATGCCATCTTCTTGTCCTCATATTCGAGTATCTCATGTAGGAGCTGCTGCACCAAAGCACTTGAATGGGTCCATGATCGGTGACTATGGTTTCGACCCACTTCGCTTGGGAACCAATGGAGATGTGCTTCCATACTATAGAGAGGCTGAATTGACCAATGGCCGCTGGGCTATGGCTGCAGTTGCAGGAATCTTGTTCACTGACCTTGTCGGAGCCGGTGACTGGTGGACTGCAGGTGCCAAGGAGTACGCCATTGACACCAAGACCCAGCTTGCTGTGGGGGTCCCAGTCATGGCTGTCCTCGAGGCTCTCCGTGCCAAGGGATGGGAGAAGACTGGTCAGTCTGGTGCTTTCGGAATGCATCCATTTGACCCAATGGGTATGTCATCTGACGAGAAGAAGCTCAAGGAGATTAAGAATGCTCGCCTTGCCATGGTTGCTTTCATTGGATTCTGCTCTCAGGCTGCTGTCCAGGGAATGGGACCAATTGAGTGCCTCAAGAAGCACTTGGAGGATCCAGGACACAATAACATCTTCACATCTGCTGTTGGACAAGAGGCCACTGTTGCTGTGATGGCCCTGTCCATTGCCCCAGTTATCTTGGAGGCCAAGAAGGCTCTTGGAGATGATGACGAAGAGTTCCGTCCAATTCCATGGTAAATTTTATAATTTACTTTTTCAGCATTTTTAGATAGGTTGTAAAATTTTACACGATAAACAATGTCATTTTCGTCCCTCTGCTGCACACGCGTGACCTGGTCACATGCCACTCCATGTCACGAATTGAAACATGCAAGGTCGACTGGACGAAGCCTACAACAACAATGTACGAGATCATTCTATCCCTATGATACCAGAATTGTATCTACCAGAGGAATCTCTGTCGTCTCAAAGTCTCTTCCAGAACAGAACAAACAGGTGTGTGACTTTTTTATGGACAACTCTGCTACTAATAGTAGCTATCATTGTATTGAGATTCACCGTATACAAGCATGTGTGATGACGCAGGATGATGATGATGATACTGAAATCACAGCACTGGATGAAGAGGAATTCAGGGAACTCTTTGACACAACAAATCAGATACCGGGGACCTACCAAGACGCTATGAGTAAGAAGACAAAACTAGGTGCAGCAATCAGGGATGCATGCAATGAACTTGATACTCTAGGATCTCTAGAACAGAGTATGCTTCAAGAAGCAGAAGACTTGCTGAAAAAGGTTGGATACAAAGGGAGTCTGTTTGAACAACAACCAGAAGAGGATTAAAACCTTTGTTAGTTGGTATGAAATAGGTACACACGTGTAAATTACCGTTATAAACTCTTATTATAAATACATACATACTATATGGCATACTAAGAATGCTTCAATCAGGCCGATTGTGCCCATCGAGTCCACGGGCATTGCACAAGGCATGGTCCTTGTACCTCTCTCGGAGAGGAGAATTTTGTCACTCTAGGTCACTCTATAGAACATATGTAAGCGTAGATGGGAGAAATCGTGATATGTATGAAGAAGACGATGGGTTTCCAAGAAGCAGGATGATTTTGACTGATGCCATGGCTCTCTTGTATAGGTCTCACTTTGCTTTTGCACATGATCACCGATTACGGACGAGAGGAGGTAGAGATACTACTGTAGAGTTTGGTTTCATGTCGACGTTGTTGTCTCTTCTGGAATTGGTGCCAAGGCCGACGCATTTTGCTGTTGTATTTGATGCATCTGGCAAGACATTTCGACATGAAATGTACCAGGGATATAAAGGTCAACGGCCTCCTGCACCGGATGAAATTATACAGGCAATTCCTGTGGTGCAGGAACTACTCGAGGCGATGAATGTTGTACATGTTCGAGTTCCTGGGGTTGAAGCGGATGATATTATTGGTACCCTTGCAATCAAAGGTGTGGAGGAGGAACATATGGCTGTGGCTGTGGCCTCTCCAGATAAGGATTTTTTCCAATTGTTGCGACCCGGTCTGATTTTGTTACGGCCTCCAAAGAAAAATCAAGACTCGGCGGAGGGTACGAGTGTCTTTCAAAAGTACTCTCTGATTCCGTACACTGAGGAAAATTTTGCTCTAGAGTGGGATGGGCTTGTCCCGGGACAGTTTGTTGATGTCCTGGCGCTGATGGGGGACTCTTCTGATAATGTTCCAGGTGTTCCTGGGATTGGTCCGAAAATGGCGGTAAAATTACTGCATCAGTTTGGAACCCTTGAAGAAATTCTCAAGAGACCTTCTGAAGCACAGCCAAAACGAGCAGCAACAGCTCTTTCAGCGGATGATGCACCGGCAGCTGCTCGATTGAGTAAGCAATTGGTAGAATTAAGAACAAATGTGGATGTTCCTGCGACCAATATAGAGATGGAATCCCTACGATTGAGGATTCCTGAAGATCAAGGTCGGCGTGTGTTTGAGTTGTTTAGAGAATTAGAGTTTGATAGTCATGAAAAGAGGCTCAGGGCGTTATGGAATATGTACTAATAATACTATATATACATATACATGTAATTACTGGATCAAATCCCTAGCACGTCCATCTGGAATGTCAAATAAAACGATTGGCTCGGTTGGCTTGGATGCATCATGCGGGATGTCGACAATGTAGTATCCTTTTCTTTCCAGCTGGATGATATCTCCCTTGTTCAATTCCTTCATGTTCAGGTCACCGATGGCATCGTATATTCTGATTGAATTCTTATTCACGAATTCTTCAAATGTATCCTCATCCTCCAACTTTTTCTTTGTAATGAGATATCCATAATGCTCCAGACGGAGCGGGACCACATCATTTGTGTCTGCCAGCCATGTGAGCTTGAGCTTGGTTTTCCTAAAGTCTCCCTCCAGATGAAGCGTAGCAGATATTCCAGTCACCGTACCGTCACCTGACGTGTTGACAGTGTTGACAATGATATTACCCCATCCCATCAATGTCAGTTCCTCACCACTGCTGATGAGCTGTGCATCTTCCTGGTCCAACAGTACTGTCTTGGTTCTGATTTGCTTTTTCATTCCAACAGATGGATTCTTGGCATGTTTGGGGATTTCCACGGTTTCCTCTGACACTCCAGAAAGAGTGACTGGTACCTTGTTACCAGAAAAAACTGCTGTATGGCGTGGGCATACTGGGTCAATGGCCTTTTTGTTCATGGCCCAGATTTTGTCCCATTCTTGGTATGTGATGTTTTTAGATGCTCCTTGAGATAACATAAATTCTCTGAGTGCCTCAACTTGAAGACCACGTCTCAAAATCCCCTGGACAGTGGGCATTCGAGGATCATCCCATCCATTCACAATACCTTCATTGACAAACCACGTGAGTTTTCTCTTTGAAAGTACCGTGTAGACGAAAGATAAGCGTGCATAGTCCCAGATAATAACATGTGGGAGCTCAGGCCAGACTTGCTGCTGCAGTTTCAACATGCGATAAAACTGTTCCTCTCTATCTCTATACTCTGATGTACGCAAAGCATGAGTAACTCCTTCGTATGCATCGACAAATGGACATGCAAAGTCATATGTTGGATAGCATTTATATGTATATCCAGTTCTCCAATGATGACCATCATTGCATCTGAAACATACAGGATCTCTCAATGCTTTGTTGGCATTTGACATGTCCATTTTCACTCTCAGGCAATTTTTGAATCCCTCCTCAGTTCCAGCAAGCATCTCTTTCCACACGTGCTCAGTCTCCTCAGTAGGACGATTTCTTCTTTTACTCTCAACCCCATGCATACGCTCCTCTCTCATTTGATCAACTGGGGTATCATCAGCATATAAGAGTCCTACTTTGATCATTCTCTCCGCACATTCGAAAATCTGAGAAAAGTAATCAGAAGTGTAGGTAATTTTTTCGTATCGAAGGCCAAGCTTTCTGCTGTCAGAGATGATGCTTTCAACGAATTCATCCTTCTCCTTGGATGGATTGGTATCATCAAACCGCATCAACATTCTACCATGATACCTATCTGCGATTTCCTGATTCAACAACGCCGCCTTGGCATGTCCAATATGTAGAAAACCCGATGGTTCAGGAGGGAATCGTGTGACAACCGCACCATCAACAACATTTGGCAATTTGATTGCAAATGGATCTCCTGCATCTCCTTTTGTAGTCTTCACAGTCTTGGCGGCAGGTTTCTTTCCCTTCTTTGGTGCGTGCAAGGCTGATAATTCAGATATCTCTGGAAATGATTCAATGTGAGCAAGCCAACGATCGAGGTGAGGATATGTCTGCCTCATACGTTGGGTCTGTGGAGCAGCACAAAGTTGACCCCACAATGCCACATCCGCAATGCTGAGCTCCTGACCGACAAAATATGTCCTACACGAGATATAAATATCTATAGAAGCACAGACAGACTCAAAAGAGATCCCAGGGACCACCTCTTTCTCGGCAAAGTCGAGAAAAGAGTCAATCTGACACGCTTCAAGAGGAGATGTGCCATACAAGGTATGGTCTGTCGCAGAGCGAGCCACAAATCGCATGATGGATGCAAGCCCATCCAATTCTTCTCCAGATGAATCGAATGTGAGACGGATCGGATCGGTCTTTTTCAGCGCCGCATCAACCTCTGTTTTTAACTCAATTTTCCCTTTGAGAAGAGCACACGCTGCCATCACCCCCAGGGCAGGGGATTCATTTGGATGTAACAAAGTACCCATTCTATATGTTTAGAAATGCAGTGATGCACTTGATGAGCTCCCAGGTATCTGGTTATGTAACATGTTTTTTCTCTCATCACCAAAAAACACTCTGGTGAAAATTGCATGTACTGGTTTTCGGACAAATGTTTCAATATATGAAAAATGGTGACGACAATCTGCATTAAATAAGTATAATGGATGCGATAGGAGGTATCATTCCGAGAGAACCATGGTCTGCCAATGTGCATGGCATTATCAAACAAGGGGACATGTGCATAACCTTTGATTCGCACGATCAGATGAGAATGGTCAAGGTTGACGAAAAAGAGAAGTATTCAAATAAAAATGGTGTATTCAACATGAGCGATTGGATCGGGAAGGAGTATGGGACAAAGCTGATGAATGCCAATGGAAAGTTCCTGTATGTGATACGTCCAACTCCCGAGCTCTGGACTATTGTTTTGACGCATAGAACGCAGGTATTATACGCTCCAGACATTTCCATGATACTGTTCAAACTCGAAATCAAGCCTGGTTCGATTGTGTTGGAAACTGGAACAGGCACAGGATCTCTGACCACGTCCCTTGCACGTGCTGTTGCTCCTCATGGACGTGTGGCAACGTTTGAATTCCATGAGACGCGTGCCAAATTGGCTGTAGAGGACTTTGAGAGAAATGGTATAGATCATGTAGTGGAATTAGAATGTCGTGATACGCAGGCAAATGGATTTCCAGAGAGATTTGAAGGTACAGCTGATGCGGTGTTCTTGGATATTCCTTCCCCTTGGCTGGCAATCAAATCGGCAGCGGCTTGCCTAAAACCGAACAGGATGCTGTGTAGTTTCAGTCCATGTATCGAACAAGTTCAAAGAACATGCGAAGAGATTAATTTTTACGGCTTTAAGAATATCGAAACGATAGAAATATTGACCAGGGAACATGCAGTAGTCAAGGATTCCAGTCTTTCTGCCATAGATTTATTGTACATTCAGCAGGATAGGATAGCGAGGTCGAAGAAGATAGAATCTGAAGATAATGATCCTGCCCCAGAGAAGAAAAAGCAAAAAATAGAAACAACAAAAGAGGAAGACTCAAAGGACCAGAGAAACAAGGGTGTCATAAGCAAACCAGTGTTCAAGGCTCGAGGACATACAGGGTATTTAACATTTGCCAGGAAGTCTATAGAATATTCTGAAATACCTAGGTGATATGTATATACTTTACTGTTCTTGCGAGGAAAACATTCGTTTAAAATCGTCTGTGAGCTTATCCATGCTGCGCCGGTATTGCCCACCTTTCCAGTATATATGCGAATCACAAAGACTACACACCCAAAACTCATCAACATGCTCTAGGACTGCATCCGGTAGTCCATGATTTTTAGGAAGTTGATCTGCATTCCTCGGTGTGCTGTGAAAGCTCCCATTGCATGCTGAACACCTGCTCATAAGACTCTGTACACCAACCTGTACATTGAATCTTTTCAAAACCTCTTCAGTCTGCTCCTGTTTCAAATCATTCGTCACAAAATACATTTGATCCGAAATTCTTCTTGTATATAGTATCGAATCTTTCGTAAGAATAACTCGAGATTGTTCCTCTGCTATTTCTACGAGTTTTCTGTGTGTCAAATACCGTTCAGACTTTGAGAGTGCGGGAGACATTTCACAGTCAACACCCCATAGACGGAGTTGCTTCGCCAGGCCTTCCAACATGACATCACATATAAATTTAGCTTGACCAGTTTCCATGTCCCATGGAACGTTTTCAGGCAGTATCCCTCCCTGAACGATACGTTTCTTCTTCTTCTTCTTCTTTCCCCCACTCATTCTCTGTGCAGTACCTACAACCTGATGATTGTTCCAAAAGGCAGACCGTTTCGACGTCAAAAGTTTTCCGTATCGACTCCACGTCCATTCTTGACCGAATTCTGAAACGCATGTATGGGCAAGATAAGTATCAATGGTAGTATCATGGAGCACAGCCAGAGTACTCATGCAATATGTTCCCTGACCACGCTCTGCTGCAACTTTGCCATCATACATATAGCACGCCGACATGAAAAGATCCAGTAAACACGACGCATCATTCGCAGCATATAAAATCTGTTCATCTGTCAACGGCCTCTGTCCCCAGTCAGAACATTGCAAGGACTTGTCAAGTGTCATTCCAAGCACAGTTTCCAGAACAACACTCAGCCCTTTATCCTTGCATGTACCATGCAGACCAGGAGCTCGCATATGCCACAACTTTGTAAATAAATGCTTCACATCAACAGCACATGTAACCAAAACACCTTGAATCGGCAGGTCCAACGCACACGATGTAGCTTTGATATCAGCATCTAACGAGTGACCAATTTTCAAGCATCCAGGATTCCTCAGCAACCCACGAAACACATCCTTCAATGCGAGAAACCCAGACTCACCGTCTTCAGAAATTGATCTAACATCAATAACAAACACATGTCTCTCCACATGTGAAGCCTTCTGTCCATCAATTGATGCATGTGTAGGGTCAAGGTTTGGTAGAACCAAACAAGCCACCTGTAACAGGCAGGCCTTTGGAGGCCCACGACTCTCAAAAGGAGGCCATTCCGCATCAATACCCACCACCAAGGATGATTCTAATATAGGTTGACATATTTCTTTGAACGATGTCGTTGTGTCGAGAAACACATAGTAATATGGTCTCCTGCATGTCATGTCACAATATTAGTCAGGCCGTGATATGAACACCTAGTACAACACATTCTGTATTCACTCGTCGATCGATAGACTAGGGTATTATTCTGTCTTTTTTTTTCTTTCTACATTGTACCCGTATGAAAGGACACATGCATATGCATATGCATGTGTGGGTTGACCAAAAATGTACCATTTTTTTGTCTCTCAAATAGATTTTTAAAAATCCCAGTACCGAATTACTCTGTCCCATCCTTTACCAAATCCCGAAGGATCAGGTGAAAAAATCCAAGGTGATGATAATGCAAGATTTCCTTGACTTTCTTCGTCATTAAATATTGTAGATTGCGAGGATTCGAATACTCACGATGCAGGTACGATATGATTGGTTGAAGATTTCTTTGATGTGATTGATCCATCCGTTGGAGAGGACTGTTGGTTCGTTCGTCTCCATGGCATCGCTGCTCAGAATCTTTGGGCATCGTATCAAGGGCTCTGTCGGTATCGTTGTTTCTGTTGCTCTGATGCTGTCGGAAATATACGATGTGTATTTTGATACGTCGTTTCGTTGTGATGGCTGAGAGACACGATGATGTCTGGTGAAGTCTGTCCATGTCTTTCCCAAAAATGGTGTTTGTTTTGTTGCCTCCTCATGTGTGACCATTCCTTACGTCGTACGTACGTTCCGTGCAGACCGTCAGTGTTAAGTCAACCTTTTCCACCAGCCGTGTGGCCCGTGCCAGCAGAGCCAGTGTACGTGTGTATGCTGCTGATAGAACTCTCTGGTTGCCAGGAGCCACTGCTCCAAAGCATCTCGACGGAAAGATGGCTGGAGACTTTGGATTCGATCCATTGGGATTGGGATCTGACCAAGAGCGCTTGAAGTGGTATGCTGAAGCCGAGAAGATGAACGGACGCTGGGCCATGGCTGCAGTTGCTGGAATTTTGTTCACCGAGGTTCTCGGAAAGGGAAAATGGTTTGAGGCTGGTGCTGGAGAGTACTGGATGCCAAACAATGCATTGATTGCCACTGAGGCTATTATCATGGGATTCTTGGAGCTCAAGAGATATCAGGGATGGAAGGAAGCTGGTGTGTCTGGCTTTATCAATGCCTTCCCATTTGACCCAGCAGGCATGAACTCGCCAGACATGGCTGTCAAGGAGGTAAAGAATGGCCGCCTTGCCATGGTTGCTTTTGTAGGTTTCGCAGTCGCTGCTCTTGTGACTCGCCAGGGCCCAATTGAGGCTCTCTCTACTCACTTGTCCAATCCTTTCGAGAACAACATCATCGGAAGTGTTGCCAACCTTCCAAACGTTATTGGAAAGTAAAATTTTAGACTATTCATTGTGTTTTTCTCTACAATGTAACTCTGTTAAGTACACATATATACATGGTGCATTTATGATTCGCTTGGCTCCAGGCTTAAAAACTGCATTCGGACCATGGAATACTTGTCTCCTCGAATATACACATCATGCACACCCCACTGTATCTCCTCCCATAGTACATTATCCTGAAGAACAACCTTGTGGGATTCCGGCAGTGGAACCCCGACTGATCTGTACTGTTTACAGGAAAGCACAGACGTACACTTGGAAAAGACAAACTCTTCCTCACCAGCACTATTTGTGCCCTTGGGTGCCAATTCATACCTCGTATCATACGTCTCGAGCAACATGACGTGCGATTTCACCTTTGCTGAGGTCCTATCGTGCGGTTTCAACCCCTGATCACAGACAGCTTGCAATGAATACTTGATCCATGGATCATTACTCATACTAAAGACAACAGTAACTTCTTGTGCCTGCTTTTGCTTTCCAGCAGGACCCATGGATGACCGCGTCACCATTCGCTCATTTCTGGCGGGAGTAAATGTTGGAATGACAGCAGATACATTTCCTGACAATGGGCTCAAGTCATAACTATTTCCACTTCGTGTCACTACCCATGCCTTTTTGATAGAATACGAGCACCCTTCAACACCAGAATACCAAGACCTCGATCGAATTGAGTTTCTTGGAACAGAGAGATACTTTTCCTGAGCAGGAAGAGGAATCACCACGGCCCTCACCTCTGCTACATCCCTCAAAGGACTTGGAATAGTATGGTGAATATATCCACAGTGCATTAAAGCAGCAACCAAATCTGAATCAGATGTATACACATCACAGCCCCACATCTGTCGACCACGTACCTTGTGATTCCCACTACACACAAACTGCCCAGGAATCCTCACCTCCACATATTGCGCTGCCCCGTTTGGACCCGAGGCCAAGTGCTCTTTGAGTTGACTCAACGTTTCTCCAGGTCTGTACACAATCGTAGGCCTCCGCTGGCCTCCTACAACAATATCCATTATATTCATAGTAACAACCTAGTAACAAACACATCAAAACAAGGATTCAGAACATACCACTTTTTTTCACCACCCCAGCTACGACATCATCCGTACGAGCAACCTTTCCCAGTGGTCCTTCATCATCCCTCGCTTCAGATGATCGTTTCGACATGCTGATGTATGTCGTGCTCTGCAATTGTTGGTTTGTTGGTACGAGTAGAAAGAAATGATTTTAATTTCTACTTCAATCTATTCTATCCGGATGTTGTGTATCAGGTTAGTATTATTATTGTACCATATAGCTATAGATATTATTATTATAATACTACATAAGGAAAATACTACTACGACAATGCGTAATTATCACAATTTTCATCATGACAGATGTTGGTCACCCTTGTGAATTCACAATTTCTTTCTTTCGAAAGAGGCTGGCCTAGTATATGATCATGATGAAAGAATTCTGTCACATTCGATACGAGATGATTGTGTATTGAACGTTTCTGTTACACGAAAGAAATGATGTCTATCAATAAAATATCATCAAAAACTCAAGCAGAGGCCTGTTGTTTCTCAGCCTTGGCAGCCTCTCGTTCGGCCTGCTTCTTCTTTTCTCTCTCAATAAACTCTTTCATGATTTCCTTGGCTGCCTTGAGTCTGGATAAAATACCCTTGTATGTCACCAAGTCAGCATTAACACGCTCCAGAGGAATACCTAATCCTTCTACCAGGCTTCCAAGTGCCTTTGGATCTTTTGCTCCTGCCAGTTCCAAGACACGGAACAAACCTACGGCGAAAAACTTGGTGTACAAAAACTTTCCAGAGGCAACCTTGTCTGCAATCTCAGCCATGAGTTTCTGGGCATCATTTCCACTGGAAGATGGCACCAAATCATCCACAGATCCAGCAGACTTGGCCAACTCCTCAAGCATGGCAGCATCCTTTCTGTACTGTTCTGGACTCTCTTCTAATGCATTAATGTATGCATTGAAGACCGCTGTCTGTTCCTCTTCGGGCAGTCCTTGTAAGATTTGATCAAAAACAGAGCAGATTCCTAAAGCCATCACTGGTGTGTACACATAGTTGGCATTCCATCTGTACAAATGCTGCTGGACCAGGAGTTCGAGAACGACAGTACTGTAAAGAGAAGGAAGAGGCTTGTTGAATACCTGGAGAAACTTGGCCTTGGCGTCGGCAACAGTTGGTGGGTTTGCTGCAGCACTGACCTGCACCACGACCATACGCCTTGCAGTCTGAACACGCCTTGGCTGCATTATGGCAACATTCTGTGGTTGCAATGACCTACATTGTAACAAGTATGGAATTATCACGAGTCTTTGGAGGAAAGTATCGCTGGAACAGAGACATCACACGTGTGGTGTAAACCTATCCATCCACAGGACTCGACGGCACACCTACCTTGTCATTGCCAGGGTTGCAGATCTACTAGTTTGAATTGATTTCAACATTATAATAGGAGAATCGAGGAGATGCTGAGAGACAGATCCTGTCGAATGAAATGTCACTTCAGACACGGGTGAAGAAAGGATGTCGTCGTAAATACGAATATCCTACTACTACTATTATGTAATAAATAGTAATAATTATGTATAAAACATATGAGATTCCATCGATATGTTTGATCGAGTGATTGATCAATCAAGGCTCTGCAGTGGAGAGCATCCCAAGGACCTACCTCAAAGTTGGTGAGTCACCTCCCAGCTCTGCCTTGTATGAGGCTGATGTTGTTGTCTTTCTTTGACATGCATGTATATCTACATCTCTGAGATGTCGTGTCGTATATTGGTGAATAGAAGAAGATCTCTACTACAGAATCATATCTTACATGATCAATCAATTAATTGTACAGCCTTGATGTAAATTTGAGTTTTACGTCTCCTTTCCTGTTTTTCTTTACTTTGTGGTCTCTTCTACAGAGGGTTCAGAATCAAGCTTTCCAAACGACTTTGTGGGGAAGGCTTGCTGTGCCAAGATATCCTGACCGAAATCTCTTGGAGGCTCTTCTGATGGTGACAAGGTAATGAGTCCCTTCAAGATTCTCAACATTGTAACCCTGGATTCCCAAATTGGTACGGAGAATCCGGCGATTGTTGCAGCAAGACCCCAGATGAGGGAGAGAATGACCCAGAAGGTGAAGTATCCCTTGGAGAAGACTCCTGCTGGCAAGGTGAGTACTGGCCAGAAGATGATGAGCACTCCGGAGAATCCCCATCCTGCCCACAACATAATCTTGGAAGCTCTGTCCATTGCTGCTGGAGAGTCCTCTTCATTGACAACCTCATCCTCCTTCTCCAAACCATCCTCCTCAACAAGAGTAATTTCTCTGGTTGTTTGCCAATCATAGTCCTGGGGTTTGATGATGGAGATCACAGCACAGACAATGGCAGATACAAAGATAGCACACAAGTTTCCACCCAACATGGAATAGTTCTCACCCAATGTGTCAACTGTGATTTCACCAAAGTGTGCTCCAGCAATGGCCAACCAGCATACGAGTCCAGAAATGAGTCCAGAAATTGCTCCAACAATGGCTCCAGTTGCAGAGGCCTTGGACCAGGTGAGGCAGAAATAGATTGGAGCTACAGCTCCTCCGATAGCGATACCCATGAACAAGTACACCCATCCAAGACTCAATCCAATCTCAAAGAGAATGATGGCCAACACACCCATGAAAAGACCAAATCCAATGATTCCGTATCTGGACATCTTTTTGATTTGATCTCCTGTTGCCTTTGGATTGATGTATGTGCGGTAAATATCATATGAGATCAATGAAGAAACAGCAATCAACTCAGAGTTGGCAGTGGAGGTCACAGCCATCAAGAGCATGAGAGCAATCAGCCAGGATCCAGCATTTCCGAGGAGGAATGTAGCAGTGGCTGGAGGAACGAGACCGTTTCCAGCTTCTGTGGCAGAAACTGGAAGACCAGCAGCTCTGGATGCCAATCCCAAGGATGTAGCCAGGGTAAATGGAATAGAGAACCACATCAATCCTCCAAGAATGTATCCCTTCCAAGAAGCAGATGGCTTGGATGCAATAGCTCCCATGTAGTATGACTGGTCAACGAACACAGTTCCGAAGTTTCCAATAATATTGATGATTCCGAAAATCAATCCTCCCTGAGAGTACATGGTCATGAAGGATCCTCCCTTGTTGTCATCAACAGGACCAAGCTTGAGGTCTCCAACAGAACCAACAGTGGTGGAGTTCTCTGGAGCTGGAGTCGATACAAACAATTCCAGATCATCGTAGACCTTTGATGGAGATCCAAGTGGGTAGTATGAGCTGGCGTAGACACAGAAAGAGAAGAGGCAGAGCATGATCAACACATACCACGAGTTGATCACAGAGGCCATGAAAGTAGCCTTCAATCCTCCCAAAGCTGTGTACAGAATTACTCCGACAGGAATCAACATGCATGCAGCGTAAAGATCCATTCCAGTTAAAGCATTCATCACAGAGGCTCCTCCAAGCAAAAGCATGGCAGTCACAATGATATTGGTGAGAATACCAAAGACGAAAAAGACCTTGTGTGCGGTATTTCCCCAGCGCGCTCTCACAATTTCCAACATAGTATGAGCATTTGGAGCTTTTCTCTTGATTTCCACAGCGAGGATACCGAACAGGATGATTTGCACGGTAGCACCTGATGCATACCAGAATGGTCCTGAAATACCATATTGCCATGCCACATTGGAACTCTGAAGCAGGGTGGCTGCCCAAGTCCACTGAGAAACAATGACGTTTGCAATCAATCCAGTCTTTACAGTCCTTCCAGCAGTATTAAACTGCTCAGAAGTTTGTTTGGCTCCGACGAATTTCCACTCGAGCCAGATCAACCCAGAGGTGATGATGGAAAACACAACACCAAACAAGACAACCATGGAGTATCCAGCACTCTGGGAGAGTGGTGGATTGTCACCAAAGAAGGAGGTACAGTAATCATACTGAGTTAAACCAAACAAATTCTCTGGTCCCTACAGAGCAGAAAAAAATCAGACATGATTTCATGTTAGGGTGAGAGACACATCTGGAAGATTCCTATGGCTCGAGCCGTACGGCAAGGAGTACGCTAGGGCATTTTTGGGTGGCTGCGCTAGGGCAACTTTGTAGACGCCTGGGAGATGTGCCCATCTGTCACGATTCGCCATACAACCAGCCAATTTGCTGATTAAATATTTGATAAATGGCATAAATATACTTATGACAACGAATCGTACCTCACCGCCTGGACATTGAGTTGGGACAGGCTCTGCCATGGTGACAACAGAATGTGACAAGTTATTCTCACTTTAATGAGTCTGCTCTGGATGATGGCAGACAATACTTAAATTATGTATAATATACCTATATGTGAGTGAAATCCTCGGTAAAAGTAGATTACATGGATTTCTTGCGATTATTTGTGGAGAATAAGGGTACCTGCCATCTTGATAATACTTGCCTCGGATGAATCTTGCGAACTCATCTTGAAAGTTGGTATCGGCTTCCCTTCCAGCAGTGTCTTTGATGCCTGTAGTTAATCTAGGGTTAATCTAGGGTTTGGTGGAGAGAAAGCCAGGTCTAGAATCATTAGATAGGACTCATGTGCAAAACTTTGATGTCCATTACATTAATTTAATTATTTAAATGTGTAAGTAATCAGACAAGCCAGCGTATTGATGAAAAAAGTGCTGATCGGAAACCGCGGGGAGATTGCCGTCAGGGCATCTCTGGCTTGTCGGGCCATTGGCCTGCCATTCGTCGTAGTATACACCGATCAAGATTATATGAGTGAACATGTGATACAAGCTGAGGACTCGTACTGTCTGGGAGGCAATGCCAAGGAATATTTGAATGGGGACAGACTTTTGGAGGTCTGTCAAGAAACTGGTACGGCATTTAAGATTGATATATTTGCTGTTTCGTAGAATATATGGCATATTTTGCTCACATATCCTTTCGTTATGAGAACAGGGGCCGATGCTGTGTATCCTGGGTATGGCTTTCTGTCTGAAAACACTGATTTTGCAAGAAAGTGTGCCGCTGCTGGAATTGTGTTCATAGGTCCTAGTGCGGATGTTATGGACTCTTTCAGTCAAAAGCACACCGCAAGAGCAATTGCTGAAGGTGCTGGAGTGCCCATCCTTCCTGGAACGTCGTTGCTGACGAGTGGAGAGGAAGCTGTTTTAGCCTCCAGAGAGATTGGTCTTCCAGTTCTGCTCAAGGCTACAGGTGGTGGTGGTGGCATTGGAATCCACATATGTCGCACTGAGGAGGATGTAGAAAAAAAGTTCAAATCTGCTGTGCGCCAGGGAGAAGCTGCCTTTGGCGATGGAGGTGTGTTTGTTGAAAAGTATGTCCAGAATGCCAGACATATTGAGATTCAAATGTTCGGAGATGGGCTTGGGAACATCATTACCTTTCCAGAGAGAGAATGCTCCATACAGGTACGATAAGGTAATTATTCGACATCTATTTGATATCATACTTTTGTCTCACAGTAATTTGAATTTCTGCAGAGACGTCATCAGAAAGTGATTGAAGAGTCCCCATCACCTTTTGTGAATTCTCGGCCAGAGTTGAGAAAGGAGCTGCAAGAGGCAGCTAGAGCATTGGGATCATCCATCAAATACAGGTCTGCTGGTACTGTTGAATATATTTTGGATGAAGATACCGGCCGGTTCTATTTTCTAGAAGTCAATTGCCGTCTTCAGGTAGAACATGGAATCACTGAAATGGTTTCTGGTGTTGATTTGGTTGCTTGGCAATTGCAGCTCCAGGGAGCTGTGTACAATGGAAGCGATCCAAAGAAAATCATGCCAGATTTCAAAAATATAGCCCCAATCAAGCCCATGGGACATGCGATTGAATGCAGACTTTGCGCAGAGGATCCAGCTCGTGAGTACAGACCTTGCACTGGTATTGTTGGTGAGCTTTCGTGGCCCAAAGATGCCCGAGTTGACACATATATTGCTCCAGGGGTGGAAGTATCTGCATACTATGACTCTCTGCTCGCAAAATTGATGGTGCATAGTCCGATTGATAGAAGTGATGCAATCAAAAGGACAAACCTTGCTCTGAGTGAGACGCACATCAAGGGTGTTGTTACAAACTTGAATCTTGCAAAGGGCATCCTCGAATCTGAACAATTTGCACTTGGAAAAACCACAACAAAATTCTTGGAAGGCTTTACTTTTAAGACTAACCCATTCATAGAAATTATTGCCGGAGGTTTGATGACTACAGTTCAGGACTATCCTGGAAGGACAAGAATGTGGTCAGTTGGAGTGCCACCAAGTGGACCAATGGATGATTTCTCTCATAGAATAGCAAATGCATTGCTTGGCAACGCCCCCGACTCTGCAGCTCTAGAGGTCACTCTCTCTGGACCAACGTTCAAAGTATACGAAGAGACTCAGATTGTAATTTGTGGAATGGATGTGGAAGCTTGTGTGGATGACATGGTGGACCTCCCCAGCTGGAAGACCATTGATCTCTCAGCAGGATCAACTGTCCGCATTGGTGCTATTGGAAAAGGAGCAAGAGCATATGTGGCATTCAAAGGTGGTATTGATGTTCCAAAATATCTAGGAAGCCGATCAACGTTTCCAGGTGGAAACTTTGGTGGTCACCAGGGACGGGCATTGATGCCAGGAGATATTCTCCCGCTCTCTCCCGCCCCACTCTTGACAAATCTGCAAGAGTTGCCCATCAAATCCCTTCCTGATTATCCTGCTCAGTCAGGAGGCACTTGGGAAATTGGTGTGTTGCCAGGACCACAGTCTGCACCTGATTACTTCACAGAAGAGGATGTCACAGAGTTCTTTTCCACAGACTTTGTTGTTCACCATAACAGCAACAGACTCGGAATCAGATTGCAGGGTCCTCGTCCGAAATTTGCTCGTAGTGATGGTGGAGATGGAGGATCACATCCTTCCAATGTTCATGACCACGTCTATGCTATTGGTGCCATCAACTACACTGGGGATATGCCAGTCGTTCTGACTGTGGATGGACCATCACTTGGTGGGTTTGTCTGTCCAGTGACAGTTTTATCAACTGAAATGTGGAAAATGGGACAGGTTCGCCCGGGAGATACTATCAGATTTATTAAAATGGATCTCGAAGGAGCAGCAAAAGCCCGTGCATCAAGAAACGCCCTCATCAATTCTCTCACCCTTGCAGCACACGGAAACAATGTGCCAACAGAGGAAAAAGTCCATGACCCTGAGTATCCTCCTACTCAGGCTGTTCTGATGGAAATTCCTTCAACAGGCAAAAGTCCTTCTGTGATTGTAAGGTTAGCTGGGGATCGCTATATTTTCGTGGAATATGGCCCCATGGAATTGGACATAAACCTCAGAGTCAGAGTGCAGCTCCTTGAGGATTGGCTCGAAAAGAAAGATATAACAGGTCTTATAGAGACAAGTCCTGGGGTTCGCTCATTGATGATTGAATACAGCCCAGATATTCTCCATTTGAAGAGCCTTTTGGATATAGTACGCCAGGCAGAGACCGAGATTCAGGACGACGTCTCCTGTGCAAATCTCAAAAGCAGAATCATTCATCTTCCAATTGCATTCGATGATTCATCAACAAATGAGGCTATCCAGAAATACAGCAAATCAGTTAGATCCAAGGCTCCATATCTTCCATCAAATATGGACTTTATTGCAAGAAACAATGGAGTGAAGGATCACACAAAAGACTTTGTGAAACAGACAGTTCTGCGTGCCTCATACATGGTGTTGGGATTGGGTGATGTTTATCTTGGAGCTCCATGTGCAGTGCCAGTTGACCCTCGCGATCGCCTTGTCGTTCCAAAATACAATCCGGCTAGGACATTTACCCCCGAGGGTGCAGTTGGAATTGGCGGAAGTTACATGTGCATCTATCCAATGAATTCTCCAGGTGGATACCAGTTGATTGGAAGAACACTTCCAATCTGGAACATGTACACCAGGACAGGGCCTTTTGAATCCGGCAAGCCCTGGCTCTTACGGAATTTCGATCGCATCAAGTACTATGAGGTCACTGAAGATGAATTGAACATGCTCAGAAGAGATTTCAAAAACGGAAAGATGACAATCAAGGTTGAACAAGATGAATTCTCCATGTCAGAGTACAACTCAATGATTGATGCATGTTCTGAAGAAGTAGCCACGCTCAAGCAAGTCCAAAGAGTATCTATGCAGGAACAAATGGAATTAGATGCCAACATGTTGGAAATGGTGCAGAACGATGCCCAGGATTCTGGCATGGGAGAGGAGACATCGATCTTCAGCGGGAAGGAAGAAAACACCATTCGCTCCCAAGTGACAGGCACTGTGTGGGAACTAAAGAAGAATATCGGAGATTCAGTTGCGATTGGAGACGTCGTCGTGGTTATCGAAGCCATGAAAATGGAATATGCAGTTGCTGCAACACGAAGTGGAATGATTACTCATCTAGGGGTTTCCTGTGGACAGATGATTCAACAAGGAACTCCCCTTTGTCTAGTGGAGGATTAGCGTCCACATGCCATTAACTACGTTTTATAGAATCATATAAATAGTATCCGGTATAATGTGTGTCAAGATCAAGTCACTTTGTTCGTTCCATGAACGTGATCCAACTCCCATGATGGGTAATTTCCTGACAACTTGGATCACCCGACAATGCAGCATCCATGACCCAAGATTCACAGATAAATCCATGAACATATGAACCATTATCTAATTCCACACTTCCTATACCAAGAGGAGGAGGGACGAGCGAGATAAAACTTCCAAACTGCTCTTTTGGCATGTCCCAAATTTCCATCGCTATAGAGGCACAACCATCCTTTTTGTAAGGACGGATCATGCCAGGTTTTGTTTTACCATTAGAATCGGTGAAAGCAAAGAATCTGTACACAGGTGCACTCATACATTCTGATACAAATGTGGCCCCCAACTCTGTGAGTTGTGAGTTCAGGGCCTGCCCTCGCAAATGCAATCCACACACTGCTAATCGCATCGAGATGCTACAACAAAATTTCTGCTGTATTGTATTGTATTCTATCGAATACAGTGAAACTATACAAGGACATTGCAATGTTTCAAAATGAGTTAAGGAGATCTCTGAGTATTCCAAAACCCTAACACTAGGGTTAACTCTTGCATCTGACGGCTATGTCATTAAATCTCCAATTATTCTCTTTGATGCGTACATTTTATTCATTGAAAAGCGATAGAATCGCGTAGTAGACGTCATAATCAAGGGATCATGGCAGGGGCTGGACTCGGGTCTTTGAGCCTTTCTGCAATTCGAGAGGCATATCAACGTGGTCAGACGACACCATCTGCCTTATGTGGGGAGATATATGAACAAATTAGTAATTCAAATAGTGTTTTTATTGAAATACCTTCCATCGAGTCAGTGTTGGATCGATGCAAAGCGATTGAAGGGATGACTGAAGAACAACGAGGCTGTCTGTATGGGATACCATTTACAGTCAAGGATAATATAGATGTTTCTGGTTCTCATACGACAGCGGCATGTCCTTCTTTCTCATACAATGCTACATCTTCTGCAAAAGTAGTTGATGCATTGCTGCGGCAAGGTGCTGTTTACATGGGGAAAACCAATCTGGATCAATTTGCTTGTGGGTTGGTCGGAACAAGGACTCCATATGGTACTCCAGAAAATTCGGTTCATAAAGGATTGGTCCCTGGTGGCTCTTCGTCTGGGTCTGCTGTGGCAGTAGCTAGTGGATACTGTACGTTTGCTCTTGGAACAGATACTGCTGGATCAGGGAGAGTTCCTGCTGGAGTCAATGGTATTGTTGGGATCAAGCCCAGTGTGGGTTTGTGCTCTACAGTAGGCGTGGTGCCTGCCTGTAGATCTCTCGACTGTCCATCAGTGTTTTGTCTGAGTGTCGAAGATGGTGTAGAAATTCTGAGCATTATAGAGAATCAGGATCCTTATGACCCAACATGGAGGCCTCGGTTGACAGAATCAAAGAGCAAGAGGTTGCATGATGGCATGTTTCGATTCGCCATGCCAGAGGAGAAATATTTGCGGTTCGATGGTCCTGGAGGGGATTCAGTAAGAATGTCAATGCATGAAAGCTTCAGAAACGCACGAAAGAATTTGGAAGCAATAGGGGGAACCATGGTGGAGGTGGACTTTGAGCCTTTTCAGAAGATTGCTCTCTTGTTGTACGAGGGAGCGTTTGTGGCAGAAAGGTATCAGGGCATCCGTGCGTTCCTCGAAAAAGGTCGTACATGCGATGCAGGAAAAGTAGTTGACATATCCAATGACGACAGAATGCTATTAATCACTCGAAACATTATTGCCAACACGCAGCAATACAGCTCTGCAGATGTATTTGAGTCAATTGACAAGCTTGATGCATTGAAGGCATTGGCTCGACTAGAATTGGATAAAATTGATACACTGGTGGTTCCAACTGCTGCATACAACTACACTGTCAAAGAGATCCTGGAACAAGAAATACAAGGTGTGGGCACTTTGAATGCCAATCTTGGTCGTTTCACCAACTTTGTCAACTTTTTAGGAATGTGTGGTGTCTCAGTTCCAGCGGGTACATTCGAGTCCGATTTGAGCAGCCGGGTACGGCCAGAAGATGGGGACGCGTCTTGTGTTCAGGTTCCTTTTGGAATAACCTTACTGGGAAAGGCATGGGAAGATGCTTTGATAGGAGACATAGCTATGCGCTATACTAATCAATAAAATCACGAACAGAGGCACATCCATCCACTACCTACTTTCTCATCCTCCTCCTCCTCTTCTTCTTCCATCCCATCTAATCTGTCAGGAAACAATGAGGAACTGATTCCATTTTCTGAGCTAATAAAATCGATAAATTCTTCAAAAGTAAGCGATTGTGTGCCAGATTTCTTATGACGTGCTGCAACTTCCACAAGGACATTGTGGACAGCTGCATCGACTTCTACAACAGATACATTACCTTCAAATGCTCGAGCAATATCTTGTGCACTTAAAGTACCATCCTTGTTTTCATCAAGTTCATCAAAGACCTTTCGTGCAGAATCTATCCACCTCTCTTTGAACGTGTCCCTGTAATCCTGCCAGTCTACCAGTCCAGCAGCAATATCTTCCTCCTTTAGGTAGCCTTTCTTGTCTCCATCAAGCGCATAAAAGATTTCAGCAGCTTCATCCTCCCCAATCGTGTGTCCAAGATCGATAAGCAACTTGTACAAGGCATCCTTGCCAATTCTTCCATTCCCATCGGTTTGAATCTTCTCAAACATGTGAGCCAAGCTCCTGGAATACAGGGTGGATTTTGGCAGGTCATGATGTGCCTCATAGTATACTTTTCCATGTTTCACAGAACGTTCTTTGAAAGCTGGCACATGACTCCGGACATCCTTGTCTGCTGCAAAATGTCTGGATACAATTTCCCTAGCCATGTGTTCAAGGACAGTGCATTTGAATGCCCCATTCTGAGAAAATTTCTGCAGTCTCTGTAGTACGCTTGGATCCAGAGGTTGATTCTCTAATGTATCACTTTGCTGTATCCAAGGATGATTGAGACAGTCTTGTGCCGTAGGTCTCTTCCCAATGTCCTTCTCCTTTAATCCAAATTTCAAAAAATCCACAGCAAGGGCACTCAGGTGAGAACATTCCTTGCTTGATAGATCCAATTCTTGGAAACAAATAGTTTTTAATGTTTTGGCCATGTCTGGCATCATAATATTCGTTTGATCAATAAAAGGATACGACCCTGTCAGCATATAAAAAGCCATCACACAGCATGCCCACACATCAGTCTCTGGATACCATTTCCCTCTGCATGCTTCAGGAGCCAGATACCAAGGCGTTCCTTCGGCAGTCGAGGCTTTCAATGGAAGTTCACTTGGAACGAAATACTTTGATAGACCAAAATCGATGACTTTCACTGGGCTATTGGGCTTGTTATGCAAGAGCATAAAGTTCCCTGGTTTGACATCTCTGTGAACGATATGTCGCGCGTGACAGATCACCAGTACCTGTAAAATATTTTTGATGTATCGAGACACTATTCGTTCACTCAGTTTCCTTCCCTTGCCCATCCCCTCTATCTTCAAAAGGGCACCTCCAGTGCAAAGTTCCATCACCATGTAGATATTGTCTTCATCCTGATAGACTTCGTGTAAATAGACCACACCGAGAGAGCCTCGCAACGCCAGCATAATTTCAATCTCATCTTTAATGCTCTGGACATATTTGGATTGCTTCCCTTTCACAGATTGATTCGCTCCAGTGAAGGCAACTTTTGGAAGCACTTTTACAGCGACAGGGAAGTTATCAGTTTTCCGTTTCCCTCGTCGTACAACACCCCATCCGCCTTTTCCAATAACTTTACCAAGTGTATATGTTTCATGGAAATCGTATTGTAACCCTTGAACTCGAACAGGTCTTCAAAGAAGGTCCGTTCGGCCATGGGAGAAATACCTGGAGATTTCTCGACATCAAAGCATCGAGGATAATTTTTAAATGTATTTCATATCAATTTAAGATTTGTTACAATAGTTATTTACCTGGATGACCCTCCTCCAATCAAAACCGATCCACGAGCAAGAGAAGGTTTCAAACCCATGGCTGGACCTGCAGCAACAGCTTCATGGTCATCCTTTCCTGTTGCATCTTTGATCATATCCATCAAACTCTTTGGTCTGATATCCTTGATACCTCTTCCATCACCATCTACAGAAATAACCTTCAACAAAAATTCTTCGCTCATGGACCTTGAGACGATGACAACATGGTCGTGGGCCTTCAAGATGCCATTAGCAGTTGCCATTCCCACAGCCTCCTCTATCAGACCTTCCCCACTACTTGATGACGGTGTTGCCAAAACAGGGACTAATCCATAGGTCAAAAGAGTTTGGCGGGCAGTAGAAACTCCCTCGAGCATCCATCTCATTCCATCCCTCTTCAGATATGGAATGACAAGTGTCAGGATTGGTTGACTTGGACGATACTTTGCTACAAGTGAAGCTGTTCTACCTGTGTGGGTCAGGCATACAATCAGTGCAGCGTTCACACTTTCTGCAGTCTTGACAGCTGCGGCTGCAATACTTTCAAGCTTGGTGCTGTAGGAAGAAGCTCCCTTCTCAGCAGCTGCGTGGCGGCTCAATGAAGCAAGGTTGGCACTTGAGAAGGCCATGCCGATGTTTGCCTCGCTCATCACACCAGATTGAGATCGCATGAGTCCACCCTTTTGGCTTGGATGCTCTGGATCATTTGCATCATATTCATCGACGATACGAAGAGTGTATTCACTCTCCATGGCAAGATGCTCAAAGTGATTTTCGTGATCATACACTGCCTCAGCCTCACGGCAAATGGCAACAGTAGTTTTGACGGTATCCAATCCGTACTTTCCTCTGTATGTTTCTGCTCCCAATAAAATACCGTCAACTCCATCAAGCACAGCATTTGCAATATCAGTTGCCTCTGCACGAGTGGGGCGTGGGATACCAACCATGGAATCACACACACGGGTGATAATGGCTGGTTTTCCGAGAATAGCACTAGTAGAGCACATGGCCTTTTGTACCATGGCCATTTTCTCTGCCTGCACATCTAATCCAAGATTTCCACGAGAGATGATCACTCCGTCCGAAGCATGGACCAATGACCTAAAGTTGATCAGGGACTGTCTGGTTTCACATTTTGCAATTATCTTCACATGGTCTAGGTGAATTTCATGCAAGAAATCTCTTGCCTCTGCCACATCCTCGATAGATCTACAGAATGACAATGAAATAAAATCAACCTCAAACTCCTTGGCAAGAGTTTTGATGGCCTGTTTGTCAAAGTCAGTCAGGCAAGGAAGGTCATTCTGAAGATTTGACAATCCCTCGTGAGACCTCTCCTGATGGAAAATTGTGAGCAAACCATCCAAAACTGCATCATTCTTGACTTTACAAATGACATCAGTCGCAGTGACATCTTCAACCTCCAGGAATACGGATGATGTTTCTGATCCAGTCACCAAATATCTCCCAACAAAGATATTGTCTCCTGGCTGACACATGGCAGGGAATTTAGAGTAAGTCACCGGGAAGACAGTGTTACTACACTCAGCATTTGGATCTGCTGTAATTTTAACCGTGTCACCATTTGAGATGGTTAATCTTTCAAAGATTCCGGGCCAACCATTCTCATCAACACCATACTTCCTGCGAATCATAAGCTCACGACCCAGAGAGTCAAGCATGACAGCACACAGTCTGCGAGTCCGTCTCATGGCCTCTTGCAGATTTTTCAATGATACTCTATGGTATTCAATTGGAGCCCAGGTCAAGTCAATTCTTGCACATGTCATACCAGCTTCCAACAAGTCACAAAGAGCTTCGACAGACTGACAGGCTGGCCCAATCGTGGCCACCACCTTGGTCTTGCTCAGCATGTTACTATTTCCATCGGCATGAAGGACTTGGTTCAAATCCGAGTTTTTGAACACGTGGTTCTTCGCACGTGTGATATGTCTTGACATTGTGTTGCTTGGAGTTCCTTCCTGCATACGACATACTATAATTATTAGGGCAGCTCTATTGTATTGATTCAAGTAGTCACATGAAGTTATACAATGATAAAAAGGTAATGGAACCCATCGATACACATAGTATCGACAATGCACGGTATCAGCGCCACCGTCGTCGTCAATGCAGAGGAGCATTAGATGCTTTGGCACATGAACGATGACTCGTGCATTGAAACATCCTTCTTAATGCGTACCTATACTTTCAGAATTAATTCCTATCCAGCAAAGACGTACATTGTCGCGATATCTTCAGAATACCTTGATGATAGGTCCAAATGACCGGATTGGTTTCATCTATGTTTGGAAAGAAAAAAAGATGATAGAAAAAAATGACTTCTTGTCGATTGGCATCACCATGTATACTAGATATAAATGTGTATATATACCAGATATCCTGGAAAGAGAATCTCTTTGGGACGTGTCCCTCTGTCAAGGCAGAGGTTGTTCTTACGATGACAGTGCTTTTACCATACCACCTCAACGGTTGAGCAAGAATGTCGTCTGCAAGTTGCTATTCACGGATAATGGCCTAAAGAGATTTTCATAGTTCTGTATAATGATATATGATGCGAAAGGTAGAGGATGGGCTGGTTGGGCTGGCTTGGGACGATGGATGGTGTTTGCTTTACTCATCAGTAGCTCAATCCTTGGTTCAGTCTGGATGCTTTCGCGGCCACATCAAGTTGCCTGGGTATTATCTGGGCAAAAAGATACTCAAGAGAAATGTGGTCCACGATTGTTGGTGATTGGTGCTCAGAAAGGGGGTACAACATCCCTCTACAAGTACTTGAAGAAATTTGACTGGATTGGTGTGGGGAGAACCAAAGAGCTGCATTTCTTCGACAAGGTGTACAAAAGAAAAAGGCATATAGATACGGATAATGATATACGTCAACTGCAAATTGAGTATCTCGAAAATTTTGGCATGGAAACTGTTTGGTGGCCTGGGCTGAGGAGGAACACCGCACAGAGTTGCACAGATTATCGTACCAAAGTTACATTTTGCTGCCAAAATCGTGGAACAGTGTTTGTCGATGTCACTCCTAGATATATGATTATCCCCGATGCTCCAGAATTGGCAGAGCAGATAACAAATGACCCATGGATCCTTGCATTAATCAGGGAACCTGCTGCTAGAGCTGTCTCCCATTTTAGAATGGAGTTTAGGTGGGACGATGAAGAGATACATCGGCGAAATTCCACACTGTTTGCAGAAGAGTTTCATAAGAGAGTACAGCGTGGGATCAAGGTCTCCCGAAGATGCCTCACATATCCCATCACAGAAGAGTGCCTCCACAGAGGGATGGAGCATGATGCAGACTTTGTCTGGAGAGGAGTGTATTCCGTTCATCTAGAGTCATGGTTCAATCAATTTGGTAAAGACAAATTGATCTTGTGGATATCAGAAAACTTTGCCAGAGATCCTGGCACCCATCTGGTAGAGCTTCAGGATATAGTCCTGGGTGGCAATCTGAGCAGCACCTCTGTCCTAGAACAAGACTATGAAAAGTTCAATGTGGATGAGAAAGTGGTAGAGCCTTGGGAGGGAAGCATCGCACTATTGAAAGATTTTTATAAGGAACATAACGCGAGGCTTGTCAAACAGCTGTCGAGTTGGGGATATCATGCAGCTGCCCAAGACATTGAGCGACTCTGGTAGGAAGATTTCCTTTGAGTTCAAATTCTGGAGCAGAACTCTCTGCTCACTTGTACGATCCACGAAATTTTCATTCGTCTGGCGCCATTCCAAATATATTTAAACTTTATATGAACGCTCAAAGCAATCCTATAATTCATTATCATCTGTTTAGCATTGCAGGGTTAGTTACATCTGGCACTAATCCTTTGGATATGGTTGTTGGTGGCTCCCTTTCTAACCTTGATGATTGTATTGCACTCGAGGAACAGCATTATGTCATATCTTGATGTATATTCGAGTGAAGAACTTCAGAGAAAGTACACATAGAATAAAGTAAACAAGGATAAATACTGCAGCATACCCAAGGTATCCCCAGGCGCTGGATCATCCATATCAAGTGGATGACCTCATCATTGGGAGACGACGCCTTTTGCCACCTGGCAAGACGTCGTCCAGACCAGAGGAATCTGGTCCCATCAAATGGATCCTTGGATAGGAAACTATTATCAATTTCATTAGATGAAACCATTGGTATCTAGCGAGAAGATTCGCGTACCTGGGACACGTCTTTCCCAAGTCCGCGTCAGCCCATGTCTCTATATCACATACCGTATCACATTCCCCAATATTAAATCAATTTAGTATTAGAAATATATCATGGAAGGTTTATAACACCGACTAAATACTGTAAAAACTTGAGCGATATTCTCGCTGTAGATTTGTTGACCCACTGAGAGGAACAACGATCTTCATATAGAAACTCATTCTATTTAGATAGTTACATTTATTGTCAAGATAGATACATTATACATACAATGTGTACGTTAGAATATCAAAATGTCTCCGGTAGTGTCCTTGGCGTCGCAGATTTGATGATCGACGCACTCATGCCTTTCTTGTTGTCTCAACACTGTTTCTATTTCTTGCAGCAAGCATGTTTTTTGGAACTATAAAATCAACTTCTACCATTATGGGGCAGAGCTCTGTGTCTGACTCTCTTTGTCTATCTCTGAAGAGACGAGGAAGAACAATGGTTGCTGTTCAAAGGGCAATCTCAACTGACAAAGTTGGTGAGGCAAAACAGCAGACGAATGCCAGTGGGAATATCACACCCTTCTCGAATGGCGTTGAAAATGATCACCCATTTTTGCTTGTGCGCCAGGTGACAGACATGATCATCAGGAGCTGGGTGAGCAGTGGTGAGGAAACAGTGGTGGAGATGATTGAAGGCTCGGAAGAACCTGGATGCTCAACAACGTATTCCGAAGAGAGTCAATCCCAAGAAATGCCCGTGAAAAACTTAAAAAAGAGAGAGCAAGTCCATGCAATGCTGGTGGATTGGGACAGATTTGCCTAATCAACAATTTTGTTTCTTGTTAATTTTTGAGGTGTACATGTTTTGGCCAACTTTCTGGCATCATGGCATCAGACAACCACATGATACGATTTTATCAATATGATGATACTGATTATTTCAAGTATACACAATGTATGTAATATAAACAGGAAAAACATACTAGGCAATCTCCATGGCTTCTCCAGGGACATCCACATCCCTTACCGAAACATGTTGGAATATCTTTTCCCTTAAAACAGTAGTCGTTCCCGGTGGAATAGTCTTGGCGTGCTGCCTTCTATACGTCTTGTCTTGCAAGTACTCGTGGTTTCTAATGTATTCCACATTATCCTTTGTAATCACACACACATCTACATTGGATCCAGATCCCAAATCATTATACACACCAGCTCGAATGGCCCGAGTGACCAAATCAATGCCCTCCTCCCTCGTCATATTATCCTTATACCCAGATTCAAACACAGCCATTGCATTTAAACTTCCAGACCCCATGGTACAATATGGCAGCGAGTCTGTAGAACCATGTGGGTAAATGGTAAACAATTGTGGCCCCATACAATCCACACCACCAAGAACCAAAGCAGCACTAATATATCCCTGATACTTGAACAAGTGGCTTTTTAAGAGCGTCATTGCACTATTCACTCTGCTCTGCTTCCCAGTGGAATATCTATGCAGCTCCAGTTGGGATGAAATCATTCCAGTGACATTTTCTGTATCAGCTGCTGTACCAGCTCCACAACAGTAAATATTGGGAGCAATATAATGAATCTTCTCACAGTTCTTATCAGCTACTGTAGTCCCAGCAGTTGAGCGAGTATCTGCCCCCAATACCACGCCATTCTCGTAAATAAGTCCAACAATGGTCGTTCCAGTCTTTGTGAACGACGTGGCCAGGCCAGCCTTACGGGCAAGCATGTCATTCCTCACACATAACTCCGTTCCAAAAGGTTTTCTATGCATAACGTCTTCCTCATGATCATCTCCAGGACGATCTGATGCGGTAAGAAGGCCCATGATGGTCGTGTTCTGAAGAACGTGATGGTGATCAGACGAGATTTGGATTGATTGTCGGTTCTACTAGATTAGCCGACAAGTTCGATTTTCTAGTTTCAAATATTGTGGTTGTATCTTCCAGAATGCCCTCAGTTTGTGTCCTGGAATTGACAAAGACCATCTTTACTACAAGGTTTCAGCTCTCTAATAGCGGAAACCAAATTGAGGGGGAAAAAATTAAAAGTTTGGTTTCTGAGGCTCTTCTCTTGTTTCATACACAACCTCCTAAGTGCTCATGTTGTTGTGAATTCATTTTATTGATTACCAAAGTGTGGAATAAGGATGTTGGAGAAAAAATCTCTTGCCGTGGACAGCACTGTCCCAACCATCTCTGCCCTGATCCTGATGGACAACGAGGGAAAACGTATCGCCGTAGATTATTTTACAGATAAATTGTAGGTTATTCTTTAATGATATTGTATCTGGATATGGTACCATGTGCTGATGGAATGACCGTGTCGACGAGTCTGAAGAGGAGTTCTCACCTGTGTTCTTTTTTGGTACCTGCAGGATGGGCGATGTTACCGCTCAGGCAGAACTAGAGACGTCATTGTATACCAAGACAGTACGGACGAATGCTAGGGGAGAGGCGGAGATTATCATGATGGATGAATGCATATCTGTGTACAAATTTGTAGGAGACTTGATGTTTTATGTGCTTGGAGATGTTGATGAAAATGAGATTCTTTTGGCTGATGTGCTGATGGGTTTCTGTGATTCTATAACGTTGTTATTGAGGAATGCAGTGGAGAAGAAGACTGTCCTTGAGAATTTGGACCTGGTATTGTTGGCCATGGATGAAATTACCGAGGGTGGATTGGTTTTAGAGACTGACCCAGCAATCATAGCGACACGAGTAACGATGAGATCTGATGATGGAATGGGTGATAGTCCTTTAGGTGTTGACAATCCGGGGCTACAAAGCCTCTCTATAGCATTTGGTAATGTGAAGGAGCAGTTGGCCCGAAGCTTGTTAAAATAATTATACTTTACAATAGCAAAATCAGCAATCTATGAATGTAAATTGACGAAATCCATTCGTTCATTGTTTATACATCATTCATCTGAAGATGAGGACGAGGGTGCAGGTTCTCCTGTGGACAAAACCCTCACATCTTCAACAGATGAAAATGGGATCTGCTTCTTTTTGGGCTCTGTCTCCATTTTCTTCTGTTCTAGACGATCGTTCCATTTGAAGCACCTCTCGATACTATTAAACCAGTCAGTTGTTTGATCCTCGTAATTAATCGTGGGCACAGGGTGAGGACTCATTCGTACATGAATGGAATCACCTGGCTGCATTTCTGTCGTAAACTTTCCATCAAATGTGGCAATCGCTCCACTCCTCGCATCACCTGCAATTTTCAATACAAGTTGAGCATAATCTGGAAGAATCACGGGCCTAAATGAGAGAGAATGTGGACAGATGGGGGTGAATAAAATAGCAGGTACTGTGGGATGGACCATGGACCCGCCTGCTGCAACTGAGTACGCGGTTGATCCTGTTGGCGTCGCCAACATGACACCGTCTGCCTGCACCCGAGTCAAATACGTCTCTCGTTCATATACTTCAATTTTCGATAGGTATGGGGCTGATCCTCGTGATACCACGACCTCATTCATCACTTCATGGATTGCCCCAGGAACACGGCGACCATTCCTAAACAACTCGCACAGCAATCTCATTCTCAACGTAATCCTAGCTCCTATCAAAGGAGATCCATCAACTGAATTTGTCAATCGACACGTTTCCAACTCATCCGTTCCATTTATCACTGCATCCAAGTGTTCTCGAGCATTTTCAAATCCATGGCACGTCAAAAACCCTAATGATCCTAGTTTAAAAGAAATGATTGGAGGAATAGCACATCCAAAAATATGCGTCGCATGCAACAAAAGACCATCTCCACCTAAACATACGATGAAATCAACGTATTGATGGAGATAATTCGAATCATCATCACCCCATGTATCCACAAAGGATGACATCCCAGTATGTTCCATCACAGATGCATATTCAGAAGGTTCCACCAACACCCGCAGACCTTGCTCCTCACCGAGAAATCTAATAACCGAAATATACTCTTCCATGAGCTCATTACCAAGCTTTTTCAGGACCATGGCACATTTCGGTCTGGTTTTCCACACCAAGAGGTGTTGCTGAGAAGAGGGATGTTCAAACTTCAAGTTCGCATCAGAGGTTACAGTCTCCCTCGAGCAAGAAAAACCATCTGATCGTAGTATATAAATATCAGACTTCTTTTCCCAGTCGAGAGACCGTTTTTCGTTGTGAGAATTTGAGCTTGTCAAGTCTTGGGCAGAGACCCGACATGTCTTATCCAAGGAACGTCGACTCGTTGCTCGTCTATCCAAACCGAACCCAGAGTTGTCTATATGCCTAACTGATGGTAAATATCTACTATGTAATCTCCTCTCCAAAGAATATCGACGAGTGTCACAGGCACCCGACGAGAGGAGATTCAGGGCGAGCATCCGGATATTCTCCCCTCCTCACAGGACGTCTTTGTATATAGTAGCAACTCACCCGTAGATTATGAATGAATACATAAAACCAAAAATTAATGGGTGTAAACGAATCAAAACGTTATTTGAACTTTCAGGGCACCTCGTTGTGAGGCAGCCTGGAATGCCCTGATGCCCTCATCAAACGTAAATACATGATCCACCATGCTATTCACCAACTTTTGTGTGGATGCATCCTGTAACAATTCTAATCCCTTATCCATTGGACCACATCGGGACCCTAGAAGGACCTTTTCATTGACAACAATGTCATTGGCAATGGAACTCCAGCCTGGCATTGAGGCAAGCTTCTGTTCATCCAATGCACATGTGCTCTTGAGCACAAGTCTACCCATGGGTCTCAGAAGACCCAGTGACATCATAATACCATCAGGACTACCTGAGGCCTCTACAACAACGTCAAAAGTGCCCAAATCGTCTTTACTTTCTATGGATGAGGATGATGGAACAACAATCCTCCTGGCTGTATTAGGAACAAGTTTCATCTTTCGTTCATGCCGTCCATAATGCCATACGTGACATCCAGAAAGAGTTAGTACATGTGTTATCAGCAATCCAAGCTTTCCGTCTCCGACAACTGCAACTCGCTGTTCCCCACCCCCCACCAAGGATTGTTCCACAATCCTGTATGCTGCGGCAAGAGGTTCACAAAATGCAGCCTCTTGGTTACTCAAACAATCGGGAACAATATGGCAATTATCCAACGGCACCATGCAGTACTCCGCCATGAGCCCATCCCTCGCTATGATGCCAAGAACTGTCCTTTTAGGGGCATGATTTCTCAGATACACCTCCTTCTGTTCTACACTCTCCGGTGCCACCTTATTACACGCGTCATTACAAGGGCAATTGATCTCCACTACAACACGAGCATGTAACATGTCATGATCCTCTACCACAGCACCCGTCTTTGTCTCAATAATCTGAACAATGTCCCCAACCCCTTCATGCCCAAGAACATGGTGAAACCCTGGAACATATCCTCGTGTAATCTCCACATCAGTATTACATATTGCCACTTGGAGCATTTTCAATACAGCTTGGTATCGACTAGAACTATCACAGATTCTACGGGGATCGCCAGAGCAAGTGTCTCCTGACACCAGTGGACATGGCCAGTCATCCCTCAACTCCAAACCAGCATCGTTTTTGGAGGCATCGAATACCAAGGCCTTCATACTCGTATGATGATATGACAAATAAAATAAAAATAATATTTTTTGCATCACTTGTCAAAGCGTGAATGTGCCATGAATCGATTGTCGATCTTGGATGCCACTATTGGCATGAAAGGGTCCATCCAAGGTTGATGATATTCAGGTGAGGTTTGACAGCACAGAGCGTCTAGGATGACGTGGATATCGATGGATCCATGATACTCATAGGTTCATCTCGTGATTTCTTCGTGAATATGATCATGTCAGGAATGACATGAGTTCATTCAGTTTCATGCCAGGAAGGATCAAAGGAGGAGATATCCTGTCCCTTCAAAGGATTGGTCTGATGGGACCTTGGTACTATCGTATATATGATCTCCACGTGGAAGAGACAAAGCCACCATTTGTTAGGGATATCGGGGCAGAAGGACTAGGTAATTATTCGTTTCAAGACTTGTATCATAGAGGTAAATATCAATTCTTTAACACAGAGAGAGTGGCTCGTGGCTCTGGTTACACGTACGAGAGACGAGTTCGACGACCAGACGAAGGGAGGTACGCGTGTGGACGTTTTCTCGTGTCGTGGAATGTCTGGGCATGGAGAGAGTGTTTGCTTTGTGTGAAAGTATTTCATTCTTGTCATGTGACGTGATTGGACTGGGTGATTTCGTGACTCACAGATTGTCCTGCTGGTGTTGGGAATACTATATATCTTCTTTATTTGTTTGTTTCTAATGTAACCTAGTCTGTATTGTAGTGATACGGAAAGAGGCGTATGATGGATATAGAGCAATATAATGAGGCAGCACCCCAAGAAGGGGCTCTGTTATCTGCTGTCCAGGCAATGGAACAGGAGCCGTTTGGAGACCATGGAGTTGAGCAGCCCCAAGTGAGTCTCCCAGCAGTCGATGGTACAATGGACAATGGGCATGTTCATACGCTGCCTACAATACAGTGGGTGGATCGTGGTATCATGAAAGAGGTGGAGTTTGGGAAGATGAGGCTGAGTTTCAAAGGCTTTGTTAAAGAAGATGTTGGTAAAGTTGAAGTTGGGGCGTTTGTGTACTTGACACCAGCAGAACCGAATATGCCGACGTTTATTGGACAGGTGCAAGATTTGTTCTGTCTTCCTCGCAATGAGAATGTATCGCCAGCAGGAAACGCGGACACACCGGCAGGGCCTGATGATGGTGTAAAGATGGGTGTATTTGCATGGTATTCCAGGCCACAAGAGCTTGATATTGATGCTCCGCTTGCAATATTTGAACATGAAGTATTTGCAGTGGATGATGTGGCGACAATTCCGTTGGATCTTGTGTGTGGATTATGTGAGGTATTAAGTCCGAGAGCATTCTTGTCTCGTAATAAGCATGGGGCAGATCTAAAGGATTCTTTTGTATGCTCACGAAAGTACGTTCCAGAGGAGGGAAGGGTTGTACCTCTTGAGGTAAAAGAGGATGAAGTTGATGAAGGGTCGAGAGAATTTTTACTGGTGGACAAAACTATCAAGAGAAATCCAGATATTCAATCTCCTGGTGGGAAGGCTGGAAAGTCTTCAGCACCCCGGGCATCTCGTCGCAAACGTAAAGAGAGAGATCCGTATTCACCTGATAAACCTGTCGTAAGAACAAAAGGAGGTCGTGTGGTCAATCCACCCAAAGATTCCTTTGTGTATGCAGATATTGATGATGGGAATTTCGAGGTTCAAGCTGCATTGCCAAAGACTCCAAGAAGCAAGTATGGCAGGTGGACTCCCGAAAGATATCATGCAGCACAAGCCGCATTGGTTGAAATTTTAAAGCAGCTTGGTGCCGTGCATCCTCATAAAGCAATCTTGCGGCCAAGACTTCGTGAGGAAGCAAGAAGAGGCGTTGGGGATACAGGGCTGTTGGATTACTTGCTCAACCATTTGGCTGATGAAACTGTCTCCGCAAGAGGAGAAAAATTGAGGAGGAGACACAACAGAAATGGTCATATGGAATACTGGCTTCAAGATCCAGAATCCGCAGTTGAGGAGGAACAGATGCTGAACGAAGAAATGACTGCACTATCTGCAGAGTTGAGAGAGATTCGAGAGGCCAGAAACCTCATACAGACAGTCCGAGACGAGGCAGCGAATGCTGTGAAAACTATCCAGATGATCAATGGTGGCACCGTATCTCAAGAAAATGCGAAAAAGCCCTCGTATGAGTTACCAGAAGAAATACAAGAAGCTCTATCAGGCATGAGAAAGATGTTTGAGACTGTCATTCAACAAACATCGGGAGACATGGAAGCAATCAAAGATCAACTGGAGACGACGAAAAAAGAAAATAATGACTTGAAAGAAAAGCTTGAGCAACAATCCAAATTAATAGAAACCCTTACAAAGGATGTAGAGGGCCTTTTACATGGAGCTAAGAAACCAGAAATTGATTTGTCATAAAGTTCTGCATGTAATCTATGATCTTTCATGAATAATCAACTCATCCAGTTTCCAGTCTTCAAAACTTGAATCAGGAAGATACCGCCTGATAATAAAAGGGATTTTCTTCTCTCTAAGTTCTTTATATGCTATTTCTAAAGGATCAGTCTCCCCTTCCACTTCAACCATTGGGGGAGCATTCATACTTAATTGAAGAGCCCTTGTCCCAAGAACCCTCGCTTTTTCATACTTTGTCAAATATCTTGTCGTTATTCTAACCTTATTTGCCTCAGATTCACCATCCTCTCCTTCAGTTATGACATCCACTTGTGCTCCATCCTCTCCAGCAGCAATAGCATCCATATCAACATCTTCCTCCATATCATCAGCATCTTCTCCCCATTGAGGTTCCTTTACAACATCTTCATCATCATGAAAGTCCTCCCCATCAAATCTACAAGAAGCATGCATTCAATCAGGAACAGGAAACACATGCACACATGGGATGTCAAAACGTACACACTACCACCAGCGTCCGCAAAATCCTCCATATTCTACCACTTTTTTAGTATCACAGAGAATATATAATTTGAATAATGTACACCGGTTGAGTATCCAGCAACAACGAGAGACAACGCAAGAGAATACGTGAGTAGTTCAATTCGAATCTACCCTTTCAGATGATTTTTGCTCCTCTCAGAGATAGTTCTTGTTACTAATATACTACTACATAAATAATGATTCTATCATGTATTTCGAATGACGCCGAGAATGATGCAAGAGGCCATTTTCACAGACAAACATTTCTGAATGAAATATAAAATGTTACATAGATAGAATTTTAAAACTCATTTAAGAAAAAAAACGTTAAAATAAAACGTTTTCTTCAATTCATACGAATAGAGATCCAAATAACGACCATTAAACAGTCTTAAACTATGAATAGATTATACAATAGTTGGTATACGAGACAAAAAAGGTATATCGAAAGTTATGTGGGACAATATACCCTCTTCGCCTGTGATTGAAAATTGACCTCCTCTCGTAAAGACAGTGCGCAATGACGGGATTATCTAGGAGAGAGTTACATGCTTATTATTATTACTCATCAGGATATTACTGGTGGGCATGGATCATCCTTGGTGTAGGGCTTCTTGTAGTTGGGTTCCTGCTCCTGTTTCTTTGGGGAAGACAAAGGAAAAGAAGACAAATGCAGTTGGAAATGCAGCAACAACAGCAACAGGCAGCAGCAGCTGCTGCTGCTACAGGTGCAACAGGTGGACAGTATTATACAAATACTGCTGGCCAGCAGCCAGGATATGGGAATACCAATACAGGAGAGTACACGTATTCTCCTGATGGAGGATATAGTTATCAGGCATACTCTGGATATCCTGCAAGTGGGACTGAAAATGCTGGAGAACAAGGAGTTGTGTATGGATATCCTGTGGATAGTAATGGGATGGCCACAGGTAGCACAGCACCAACAAATGTTCAAAAATAGGGTGTTGCTGCAACTGTATAAGACATACCATATGTTGCAAGTTAGTACACGTGATGTATATATACCAGTATTACATACATATTATGTATGTATTAGTAGTTAACTAGTAGTAACTACTACTAGTATTGGTACGTTTTCATAATAATTAATCGTGGGTGAGTAATGTAACCGGCTGCGAATCGTCTTGCTCATTGAAGAGACCTTCCTCTTCGTCTTCAGGTAGTTCATGTGGACAGAATCCTGTGTGAGGGACGAATCGTCCTTTTGCAATACCCCTCTCAACGACACTCCGAAGGTGGTCCATGAAACTTTCCCCGCGCATCTTGGCCTGCACAAAGGTATTTGCAGCCTTGGTCTTGGGATGAGGAACATGGATCACATATCCATGGGGATGTACATGGAATGTAAAACCTTCGCCTCGTAGCTGATTGATAAACGCGATTTTATTGCCTCCATATCCCACAAACCTCTCATCACACCACGGGATCACATCCTTGTTCAGGACCAGGAAGGGTTCGTACTTGGGCTGATAATATGCTCGATACGTCACGGGGGAAGTCAGCATGATCCACTTTGATGTATTCGTCGGTCCATGGCCCCATGGGGCATCTTGTCCGTTGAATGCATCCACCAGTCCTGAAATGTAGTTGTCTCTCATAGCAGCCTTGCCGGCCACTGCCATATTCCTTGCAAAATTCTGGCCCATGAACAAATCTTGCTTTCTATTTGTAATCTCAAACGCTGGAAGCACAAGTGCCTTTTTCTGCAAGGTCAACTCGATCAGCTGATTGTAGACGACCGGATCACGATACCCCGGAGCTTCCATACCAAGTCCTGCACTAGCTACAAAGTCAACATCAAGCATAAATATCACGTCCGTCTTTGCGAGTTTGATCGCACGATTCCTAAGAGCATTGATAGGATATTCTTCAGGATCCAGAGGATCCAAAAACTGTCCAACAAGTTCAATTGTCAGCACACATGAGGCAGTTTTCTCCATGAAATAATGAAAGGTGTCAACTCCCCGAATCACATCCTCAAGGGTGGTGTTCGGATACGTTGGGATTATCGGATCATCCATGACCTTTCTATTAAACATTGGTATGTACACAATCGCTACCAGTGGATCGTTCCACGTATGGCATTGATTTTCCAGCATCCCCAGCCGGTCATCTGACAGTTGAGTCATCAGAGTGATACTCTCTCTTGGTCTCTTCTTTTTACTCCTCCAGGTTTGTACGGAGACTAACTGAGGTACATTTGCATCATAATAACATTCTACATGGGGTCGAGGAGGCTTAGTCTCCGTTGCATCTACTGTGATGTTGTCTGGGATGTCAGTCTTGAGCTTGTCCTCTTCGACCAAGAGCTTTCGGAGCACTTGCTTGTCTCCTCCTATATCTATATGCTGTTCATTGGATCTATAATGCTGATCTATTCCAAGAACAAGGGAATCCTGCATGAAAAAAATTATAAAACCACGTGTTCCCTGCGCGTGTAGTTGTTGAACAACGTACCGAAATACACAGTCCCAGGCAAAAGAGGGCAATCCGCAAGCAAAGTGAGGATCTTTTATTCATATCTAACTATTCTACACTACTTCTTATGCAACTAGCATCGGGCAACGTCTCTGAGTCAGTTACTGCTGGCTTCCGATCTAACCACACTGAGCACGCTATGCCATGCCTCTATCGTGCAATTGCTTGTTACATATAAAAAAAATGATTAAATTCTCTTACTTAACCAAGTTTAGTGGCAGCCATTTGTTCTGCGAGTTGAATAGCATCTGGGATACCTTGCTTGTTTGGCCCCATTCCCTGGGCAGTGGTCGGCTTACCTCCACCCTTTCCTCCGAGCGCACTGAGTGCTTCCTTGACCCATTCACCGGCAGCAAGGTTTGCTGATACATCCTTTGGTACTGCGGCATATGCAAGAGCTTTATCTGGGCCCTCAGAGAAGAACATGACTGGCATCTCTGGGAACTTCTTCTGGATGCTGTTTCCTGCCTCTTGAAGAGCCTTGCTATCCAAACCAACACCTTCAACCTTCATGACGAGTGTTTTCTTTCCTGCACCAGCAGCCTCCTCTGCAGCTGCAAGAGTGATCTCAATTGCCTTGGCTTTATTGGCAGCAGCCTGTTTTTTCTGCTCCTCGATAGCTTTTTTGGTCAGCTTTTCAAGGTCAGTTCGCAACTCGGCCTTGGTTGTGGCAGAGATCACAGCTGCGTCAATTTCAAGCTTGAGTTGTGTGGCAAGATTTCCAATTTCTGAAGCATCCAGACTTAAAGTATCCTCCATCTTCTTCTTAAGAGCATCTCCAGCCTCAAGTGCTAATTTTGCTTCCTTTCCAGTGACTGCAACAATTCTTCTGACACCCTTTGCAATACCTTCTTCCGAAACTAGAGCAAACTGCCCAGCGTCCACAGTGTTGGTCAAGTGTGTTCCACCACAGAATTCAATGGCAAATGGGCTATTGTCTCCCTCACCGTTGAGCAAATCAGTTACAGGCTTTCCAACAGACACAACTCGTACTGGATCAGGGTACACCTCACCAAATACCGCCCTCAAGCCAGTGATTGCTTTCGCTTGTGTGAGTGGTACTTCCTGAGAAAATACATCTCTTGGGGATGAAACAAAATCACAGCAGATGGCCTCAACCTTGGCGAGATCCTTGGGGGACACAGCACCATTATTGGTAAAGTCGAATCTGAGTTTATCTGGAAGGACAATCGAACCACGCTGTTCAACAGAGTCGCCCAAAACATCTCTCAGAGCATAATTAAGAATATGTGTGAAGGTGTGGTTTGGAGCAATGCAGCTTCTACGTTCATAATCAACGCTAGCCTTCACCACGTCTCCTGTGCATAATACAGATTCACCAGCCTTGGTATGGTGAAGTACATATCCAGCGGCAGTGATCACGTCCTCAATCTCAAAGGACGCATTATCATTATGTATGGCACCAGTATCAGCAACCTGACCACCAGCCTCTGCATAAAATGGAGTCTTGTCCAGAACAACACCAACTGGCTCACCGAGGGGGACATCCTTGGTACTCTCCACAAAACCGTCTTTTGTCATAATTGCCTGAATCTTTGATTCGACCACTCCCTTCTCGTACTTGAATGAATCGTTAGTAAATGCAATATCATGAGATGACAACCATGCAGTTGCCTCAGCCTCAAATTTCAAGGCGGCCGCACCACCCTTCTTTGCAGAGGCTCTACTGAGCTCCTTTGCTTCTTCAAGTGCTGCCTCAAAACCTGGCATATCAACAGTCATTCCGTTCTCCTCTGCCATCAATGCCGTCAGATCAGGTGGGAAACCAAAAGTATCCCAAAGAACAAACGCATCTTTTCCGCTGATTTGTCCTCCTTTTGTTGCATCTGCAAACTTTTTAAACTGCTCAATACCCCTCACAAGAGTTTTGGAAAAGGAAGCCTCTTCGTCTCTGATTACCTCGCGAATATACTCTTTCTTTTCTACAAGTTCTGGGTATGCATGACCAAACTTTTCTACCACCACATCAACCAGACTTGAAAAGAATCCTTCTGGCCCATTCAACGTCTGTCTTCCATATCGAACAGCACGACGAAGCACGCGGCGCAGCACATACTCTCTACCCTCATTACCAGGCCTTGCACCATCAGCAATGGCAAAGCACAATGTACGAATGTGATCCGCAACTACTCTGTACGCCATATCTTTGTTGTCAGGGTCTTGGTCTCCAATCTTATCAGTATATGGTTCTGGGTGTCCTGTTGCCTTTTGGATGGCATCAAAGAGTGGAGAGAAGATATCAGTAGCATAGTTACTTCTCTTATCCTGCAAAATACTCGTGACACGTTCCAAACCCGCACCAGTATCCACATGTTTTGCGGGAAGATGCTTCAATTCACCTCCAGCCTCTCTATTATACTGAATAAACACAATGTTCCAAATCTCCAAGACATCTGGATCATCCATGTTGACCAATTCAGGCACTGAGCGACCACCTATACGATCAAAGTGAATCTCACTGCATGGTCCACATGGTCCTTGCTCACCCATTTCCCAGAAATTATCCTTCACTCCAAATGGAAGCACTTTTTCTGCAGGAAGGTACTGTAACCAAATATCCCTTGCCTCAAGATCTGGCTCAAGACCAAGCTTCTCATCTCCTCCAAAGTAAGATGCATAGAGTTGTTCAGCTGGCATACAGTACACCTTTGTCAGAAGTTCCCAAGCCATACCTATAGCTTCCTCCTTAAAGTAGTCCCCAAATGACCAATTACCCATCATCTCAAACATTGTGTGATGGTATGTATCTTTACCAACATCATCAAGATCGTTATGCTTTCCTCCAGCACGGATACATTTTTGGGAATTACACGCCCTCTTAAGTTTGGACAAGTCACTGTTAGGATCAACAGTCCCCAAGAAGATTGGTTTATATTGATTCATTCCTGCACAAGGTGTCAACACCAGTCAAGGTGGGCACTCTTTCATTCAGGCTCGTGGGAACACCCATTGTTCCCCATCGCCAATCATCAGGATATTATTTGTCATTCACATCAATCAAGCAAGCAACCAATCAATCATACGTACCGGCATTGGCGAAGAGGAGGGTTGGATCATTAATTGGCACCACACTGGAACTTGGCCAGTTCACATGATCCTTTGATTTGAAGTATTCGATGAAACTTGATCTCACTTTATCACCAGTCCATTCCGATGCAGCCATTTTTACGCTTGTTCTCTTGGTAGAAGGAGCAGCGGTGGCACTGCCACCTGAAGACACTTTGTTTCCCATTCTATAAAAGCGTGTAGCCCTCTGTGAGAATCCTCCAAAGCGCATAAATACGATTTTAAATAGTACAATTAACCATATATTACAATTTAGGTCTGGACGGTGTCATGGGAATGTCACCAAGGTTATAATGGACCAGAGCCAGTCAAGAATGGTCTGATGCAACTGATCATTTGGTTCAATATAGGAATAGAGAGTCTGTGCGAATACAAACAAGCTTACAACGAAACAAAAGAAGAAAACAACATTCTATAGTACACGTGCGTGGATAGTACAAGAGCAAAAGAAATAAAAGAGTTCATCGACCAGGAGGAAGCTTTGGTGTGTCATCTCCAATACCATATTCATCCAAACCATCGTCTGGCCCGAATGTCGAAGATATAGATTGTAATCTGTTTGTCAATGAAAGTCTGATTTCCATGTCACGTAGTTGGTGGCCCACTCCCATGAGCCAGAATAAAATTTCACCCAACTCTGTTGAGGAACATTGGGATTTTCTACCCCCTTTCCAAATACCATCGTCATCTTTTCCTATTAATCTCTCGACAAGAGCGTTCATGGATTCCATAACATCTGTAGAAGCGCATTCCGTGAGTTCTGCTACCTGTTCTGAGCTCAATGATTTAAGATGTGCCAAGAGTTCACTCTCCAATTCTTCCGCAAGGACAGATGTTGGATCTTGTTCCACTTGATATCCCTTGGGGATTTCATTGGACCTAAGAGGTAGGTGATTTTGGTTGCGAGTATAATACGCCAGTCTTGCCAGCGCATCATCAGTTGAGTCTTGTCTGTCATCAGAGGATGTACTCTCCTCAGTGTCAGATCTCTTTGACAATTCCGTTCGGAGTGCTGCAACTTCTTGTTCCAGTTGCTCTATATAGTCTGATGCAGATATTTGCTGCACACCATGTTCAAAATGCCACCGCAGCACCTCTCCCTGAATACCAATCTTTTGAGTACCAGCAGCATATACGCCTGCATCCTGACCCTCATACTCACTCTCCTCTTCCTCTTCTTCATCATGACTGCTTTCTCCTCGTCTCCTCACGTCTGGAAGAAACCCACGGGTACCCTCCCCTTGTGGAAGAGACACATCCTGTGCATACAAGGCATTGTTTCTCCTTCCAAAGCCTCGTGGAGAAGCAATTTCCAATCTCTTTGCCAATTCAAGGCGATGATGCGCATTGCAGAACATGTATCCAGTCATCAGTACACTATACATCAACTGCATTAGGTTCTCCTCCCTTGAAGAGATTGTGATTTCAAAATACTCTGCTGGCAGTGTTCCAATCAAGTTCCCAACAGTCTGCCGAATAGCTACAATAGACATTTTTGGAACCGAGGGGTCTGATATCCTATGTGTGGCAGGAGACAATCTATTAACAAAATCCAGCAACGCTTCTCTCCGACTCTCGGTCTGGTTCTCCACAGGAATCTGGTTGGTGGAAGACCAAGCATCCTCCCCAGGCCCTCCAGAGGAAGAAAACATTTTGCCCCAGAACGCCTGCATCCGGCATCTCTTGCCTAGCATTCGACGAGTTCCTAGGGATCTATACCGAGACAAACATCCACGCCCAAGACACCAGGTGAGAACACGAGGGCGCTTCGAAACCCCCAACCCAGGGGTTGGAGGGACGACGCGTTCTCCATGTTGCATCGCTCCAGTCACACGTGTGACGATCATATGATGTAATTTTCGTTCGTTTGTTGTAAAAAGCGTTGTAGAACCTGATTTCTGGGTCGTCTCAGATGTATGTTGAAACAAATTGTTGATATCGTCCTTGTCTACAACGCAACCACGTCGGATATCATTCCATACGGATACGTATTTATAGTAAATATTTTGATTCAACCGTCTCTGAAAAAGAGTATCCGTGGATGTGTGGTTTGTTCTGATTTTTAAAGAGCATTGGTTTCCGCTATTTCCAACAAATTTTAAAATGTCATCGAATCGATTTGTTGACAAAAATATTCGGGTAGATTTCGTCTCTGAACTGTAATTCTCATCCATTGTCATATACTAATTATTTTGATTTGACGTAGAGACGAACAAACGTGTGTTTATCTGAAGGAGTGGTCAGCTCCTGGGTTGGTTATGGTGGTTCCTTCGGGCATGGTTTCTGGCGTGGTTACGACACCTCGTACTCTCAGCCCAGTTGACAGAGTAGCAGGACGTATTTATCATACACACACTTCTAAACATGTGTCTACGGGGGGTCTTTGTTGTAGTAGAGTTAGAAGGCTCGGCCGGGTTGTGAGTGTTCAAAGTTCCCTCAAAAACGAGGTTGGGAAAATTGAGATCCCTGGTCGTCATCAGGATGATGCGCAAATTCTGGCCCTTGCTCTTCCAGCTGCACTCGCTTTGGCAGCGGATCCTCTCCTCCAGGTTGTTGATACCGCGTTTGTAGGACATGCTGGACCAGAGGCCCTTGCAGCACTGGGAATCAATTCTGCCTTGTTCACGTTTTCGTTTCTGGTATTTAATTTCCTTGGAACTGCTACTACACCTCTTATAGCTCGTGCGAAAGCATCGAATAATGATACAAAGGCTGGGATGGTTACATTGCAAGCTCTTTCTGTTGCCACAGTGTGTGGTAGTTTGTTGAGTGTTGCATTGTTGCTGGGAAGCGATGGAGCCTTGACTCTGATGGGAGCTGATGCAGAGAAGATTCCAGTGACCTATGAGATGGCGAAGCAGTTTTTGTATGTTAGAGCTTTGGCAGCGCCTGCAGTCATGTTGTGTACTGTGGGTCAGGGTGTGTTTGGAGGGCTCCAGGATATGAAGACCCCTCTGGGAATCACCTTGAGTGCCAATGCAATTAATCTAAGTCTTGATATTTTCCTCATTCTTGGCTTGGGATGGGGTGTGCGGGGAGCAGCGTGTGCTACAACGATTGCAGAGTGGACTGCCGCTTCCAGCTATTTGTACTTTCTGTGGAACAGAAGAGATTCCTTGGGAGGCGCTTCGGCACCTGAAGCCATGAAGCAGATGTCATACAAGGAGTTACTGGCATCCTTCACTCCATTTTTTAGTGCTGGAGGGGCAGTGTTGATGCGGACAATTCTGCTGCTGGGGACTAAAACCATGGCCTCAGCTACTGCTGCGCGATTGGGTTCTACAGCAATAGCATCTCACCAGGTAGTGATGCAATTGTGGCTCTTGACGAGCATGTTGGTAGATTCACTCGCTGTTTCTGGTCAGAGTCTTGTTGCAGTAGAATTTGGCAAAGCAAAATTGGAATGTTTACAATCTGCAGCAGAGTCATCACAGCATGAAGACATGATGATGATGGACACAAGTGGGAGTAGACGTGTAGCAAACCGACTTCTTCAGCTTGGAGTAGGTTCCGGAATATTCCTTGCAGGTGGTTTCACCATATTGACCCCATGGATACCCCTTTTATTCACGGAAGATGTTCATGTGCAAGACAGTGTGTTGGAGATTTTACCCATTGCAGTTGCCATGCTGCCAGTAAATGGTGCTGTCTATGTTCTTGATGGCATCCTTGTTGGTTCAAGAGACTTCAAATGGATGGCAAAAGCAATGTTCCTCTCCGCTGGTTGTGCACTGGCATTTTTAGCAGCCGTAGAGCCTATGGGCTTGGAACTCAAAGGTGTGTGGTATGCTCTAGCAGCATTGATGCTATTACGAGTGTCCACTCTAATATGGAGATATCAATCATCAGATGGTCCATTTGCACCTTCTGGGATACCAATAGACGTGAATATCATGGGATCATTTGACAGTGGGGATATGCAGACGTCTCATGCTGATCCTCAAGGCCACATTGCACCATTGTACACTACAAAGACAGTATCCTCAACCAAAAATGACACGTCTTCATCCTAGAAAAAATATGTGTTTCTTTACTTGATGATTGTTCCTATAAACAAGACGATAATAATTCGACTAATAAATGAGAACGATGTGTTTCTTACATGAACAAAATGTAAATTATTCAAACTGTAATGAAATGAGACTAGCTTATTCTTAATACTCTGAGATTTTGTTCTTTACCTGATCAAACATCTCCTCCTCGACAGAGAGAACTGTATCGGCCACTCCTGTAACATACTCGTCCAGAGTTTGTTTGTTTGCATGAAGTTCACCAACAAAGTCTCGAAGATCTTCCACCATATACTGACTACCGCTTGACAAAGCACCAAACGCCATACCAATAACCTCGGAAATACTTCCACCAAGTTTACCAGTATGTTCAGATCCAAACTCAAACAAGGTAATCTCATCCTTCTCTCCAAACTCCTTCTGGTGTTTGCATTCTTTGGCTGTGAATTTTGGTGCAGTGTGACGCTTTGCCACGAACGTTCCATTCTTGTGTCCGTATTCCAGGTATGGCTTTGTGCAAACCAAAACAGCATCATGAGCAGTAATATTTTCCTGGACTTCGCAGCCTCCAAGTCCAACTTCGAAGAAAAATGATGGCATTGTGATTTCAGTTGGCTTTTTCACTGATGGCTTGTATGAGGAAGGCTTGCAGTACTTTTCCTCATATGCATTCAGCGAATCGTCTACCTCATACTCAATATCACGCAAGCCATTCATAAGATTACTGTAAGAATTCTGGGCAGCATTCTTCCAAGCTGATGGCTTGTGGAACTGATTCAAAGGTGGAAGTTCGGGCCTCGAGTCCATCACAAACTTCCCAAGAGTAGCAGCTGCGTCGAGACCCATTTGCAAGTTTGACCCCAGTTCTTTTCTCTCTTCATTCAGAGAATCAAAAAGCTCTTTTGGATACGACGCGGCAGCGTTCACCACAAATGTACCAGCCATTTTGGTTACATCAAACACTGTTCCCAAACTGTTCATCACAAATTTGGTCGCCTGTCCATGAACGTCCTTCACAACAGTGAAGACATTTCCAGCGGTATCAACAAATTTATCAGCCTTGTCCTTGACACCAGTCACAGTAGCAGAACCGATTTCAGAAATTCCTTGAGAGATAGTATTGAGACCACTTCCATATCCAGCAGCCTGGACGGAACACTGCGTTCCCGCCACCAAGACACACGCTACGAGAATCTGATTCTTCATTGAATATACACACGTAAGATATCAATATACTAAAATGTTACAGTAATATGAGTAGGAATGTGCGCTGCGACACTATCTATAGAATTGTACTGTCGTTTTACCAAGAAAACGGTTACAACCTCGTGGGTGCTCACCGGGGCGTGTGACCAACGAACAGCCGTTGTATCCCCGAATACTATAAAATACGACCCAGGGCGTCTTTACCTGTCACATTTTATATTTCATACATCAACTTCATACAAAATGAGAGGTACGTACAGTGTGTGCTTGACATGAAATTTGAAACGTAGCGTAACGCGACTGGGTGGTTTACGTCGGTCTTGTTTTATCTGCAGGAGGATTTGTGTTGCTCTTTGTGGCATGCTTGGCACTTGGTGCCTCTGCACAGGAATTCACAAATGGACCAAAGATTATCTCTGTAACACCAAAGGATAGTGGAGCAACAATTGCATTCATTGCTCCAAAGGAAACCGAGAACACTCCAGAGATCTTGGAATATCAGGTAGAATGTTCGGTACCAGGGGATTCCTCAGAAGGAGTTTCTGTCTTTGTGCTCGAGGGCATTGAAAAGACTGCCGAGCTTTATGGATTGGAGAATGGATACAGGTACACATGTACCATGTTTGCCCGTGGTGCCACTGGAGGGCTTCTTCCACGTGCCATCAACTCTCCAGAATCTAATCCATCACCACTCTTCACACCAAAGGATGCTATTCAGCCCACCATTTTCGTTGAGGAGCAAAAGAAGGAGCAGGCTCCAGCTGCGGAGAAGAAGGAGACTGAGAAGGCCGAAGTGCCACCAACCGACCCAGAGGATTCAGCTCCAGTCCTTCCAAAGGCACCATCTATCAAGGATACTCAAGTGACAGATGGAACAGTTAAGATTATCTTTGCTCTTCCAGCAGGAGACGAGTCTAGTCCAATCACCGGCTTCATTGCAGCATGCCAGAATAATGGAGATGCTACCAAGTCCAGCCAGGCCATGGTTCCAGCCGGATCAACATCTGCTCTCATTGAAGGATTGTCCACCCCAGGAGAATACACGTGCTCTGTGGCTGCTTCTACTGCAGATGGCGTTGGAGCCTCTTCTACCAAGATTGTGGTTGTTGGAACACCAAAGGTTGATGAAGAGAAGCCAGCCAACGATGTTGGAGCTCAAGATGGACCATCCCAAGAAAAGTCCTCTGCCTTCAGACCATTCTTGTCTCTTGTGGGAGCATTTGTTATTTCTGCTCTTTTACTCTCATAGATTTCAATTACATACTATTATTTCATTTAAGGTACATGATATACGAGTATCACTCTGTGAAACAAAGTGTAAAAAATGGCTTGAACTTCACTTCAAAATTACAAACTATCAGAAACTATGTATCTTCAAGAAGAGGATGATATACCGTTACAGAAAGTTCGATGGTATCATTTAAAAGAACCCTATGGAGGTATGAAGATCGTTTTTTCAAACGAACGTTGAGATCGTTTAGACATGTTCTCATGATTATTTTGTATGTAGCCGGACCGTATCAGACACCTGATATTCCTCATCGTGGTAGTTTCATTAGGTTTTGTGATGCCGATTCGGTTTCCTTGGAGCGATCCTATAGGTATGCTGCTCTTGTCCAAGGCTGTTTGTTTGTTTGTTTGTTTGTTGAGACTCTTTTGTGTCTGTGTCTAGGGCGAATAGGAATGCCATTGATGCTGCTTGGTGGGAAGAGGAAGCGATTTCTTGTAGTGGCAGACACGTGCATGGTGGAGACTCGAGTCCGTCTCGAGCACAGGGTGGAGAGCAGAATGAGGAGAGGATGACTCCACCCTTATCCCCAACACAGCCGGGTGTGCGTGAAGGTTCTGGATCGTGGGCGGATTTTATAGGATCTCCTGTAAAGGGATCAGATTTAAAATCAGAAGAAGTTGGGGTTCTTGTCAAGGGGAGGCTTTTCGAGGTGGATTTAAAGGCAAGACGTATGAAGCCATGTTACTGGCCTGGGAAACATCATCGCACAATGCGTGGGACGTGGTTTGTTGATAAGCAAGGGGATTTTGTTCCTGTACGGGAGATGATTGCAGAAAAGCTTGAACAAGCTTTTTTGTCGAGGGCTTGGGATCCTGCAAAGGGGCTGTTGAAGCCACAAAGGGATGGAAGGCTAGCTGCAAGGATTGAGTTGACATCTCATCAGGGCACAGTCGTCATGTATGCCTTGTTTTATTCTGGGTATGAGGCGTATATTATATGGGATACGAGTTTTGCGTGGATTAAGAAAAAATTGAGCAAGAGTGGTGGCGAATCCAGATTGCCATTGAAGAGGGGGTATACTGAACCACCAACAGATGCGGCACTACAGAAAGAGGCTAATATTGCAGAGGAGACCATTGATAATGATGTGGCATCATGTCCGACACCAAAATCATTGGTACTTGCTATACATGGTATAGGTCAGAATATTAGTGGTGCAAACATCGTACAGGATGCGAGGGAGTTGAAAGCCACTATTCTCAAAGCAGAGGCTTCCTCAAATGAGGGTGATGCTGGAGCATCACGAGAAAGAATCGAAGTGCTTCCAGTCCAATGGAGAAAGACGCTAAATTTAGAAATAGATTCTCTTGCTGCAAGCCTCATGCCTCCTGGAATCTCTTCATTGAGACATGTGTTGCATTCAACTGCCGTGGAGGTCTTGTTTTACCTCACCCCCATGCACAGAGCAGCCATTCTCGACTCTGTCGTCAACTCGTTAAACGTTGTTTACAGAAAATTCATCAACAGAAATCCAGGATTTCAGGGGAAAGTATCAATATTCGCCCATAGCCTTGGTAGCATTCTTTGTTGGGATGTTTTGTGCAATCAGGGAGATTTTTCACAGATTGTCAAAGATCCTGTTGCTCCATCCTGGGCTCCGAATACTCTGGATATCGGTCAGCTGAATTTCGATGTTGATACATTATTCATTGCTGGATCTCCCTTGGGATGTTTCTTGGCTTTACGCGGAGTTAATCAAGCAGCAGGGACAGGATTGGGTACAAAAGCATCTGCAGCACTAATGCAGTGCAACCCAAGCAGGCCTGGTCCTTCCGATGGACTTCCACGAGTCCGGCGTCTCTACAATATATATCATCCCTATGATCCAGTCGCGTATAGATTGGAACCGTTGGCATACAACAAAGCAGAGTTGGAAGGCCGAAAAAATGCCCTAGTTGAGTTGGTTGGTGGTGGTAGACGTCTCCACATTGCAGCTCAAGAACTTGGAGACAATATGAGTCAAGCGGCTTCCCGATTTGGATCATCCATAGCAGGCGCATTTACCTTTAGCAAGAAAGAAAAACAAGAAAACCAAGATGGAGAGTCTTTGCTGAGCGATTCAGAGATGGCAGAGGCAATTCCAGAGGAGAGGCATCAACAGACAGATACTCATGCTGTTAATAACACAACGAGCATTGCCAGGATTGCTGGCGGAGTCATGGATCCAGAATTAGGAAGACCAACATCATCAAGAGGAAGAATTGATTTTGCCTTGCAAGAAGCTAGCTTAGAACACCAGTATGTAGCTGCCCTGGGTGCTCACTTCTCTTACTGGAATTCTCGTGATGTTGGTCTTTTTGTCTTAAGGGCACTCAACGATATAGACCCGATTTCGAATCAAAAGAATTAGTGTTACAACGATTATTTTATTTCTATTGCTCTTCTTCGCTGCGCTCAAATGTAAATGGAGTGAACTTGTATCCATCACCATGATAGAACTTGTTTTGGAACTCTACCCAATGTAGACGCAATGCATGCAAAAATGCAGATAACGACTCCATCACCATTAGGACAGCAAGAGTAGCGGCAGCAAAAACACCAAAACCGATGACGATGCCAACTGCACTTCCGGTTTGAAGCGCACCCATCAATACTTTCTCATAGAATACAGCTGAAAGTTGTGAATGAGCAAGAGACAATGCCCAAAGACGGAGATATGAGGCAGTATTTGACACAGCACCAAGGACAAACTCTATTGTATGAATCATCTGGTGCACAAACACCTCACCAAAGTTGAAATCTTCTCCATTTTCTTCTGGTGTTGATTCTTCAGCTGCACTATCAGAGTTGCCTGGAAGGAAGAGTGCAGATTCTTCATCACTGCCTACCCGGCTTCTATCCTCTGATGCTAATAACCCGTAGCTAACGCTTCTTGAGTGCTGCCTTTCCTCGTGTCTCTTCTTCAGGATAAATGGCTTTGGTAACAACATCCATGGAACTGTCACAAACATTGCCAAGAGAAGCAAGACTTGCAAAAACCCTTGACCTGCAAACATTTGATTTTCTGGGCACTGGCCAGAGCAATCCACATCTCCAGGAGACAAGTACATATAAATCAAGGTATGATATAAATCTGCCGTTGATCCAGTAATCCATTTAAGAATAATGAGGAAACACAAGTACCCAAACGATGCATTCAAGAATATCACCTGGGGGATGAATTCACAGAGTGTCGAGAGTCTATCACCAAAGTAACGCTGGTTCAACAGGGAGTGGAAAATTCCTACATTCATCTGTGTCACACCCATCACGATGGACATCTTCATCTTTAAAGAATTTGAATATGGCAGCTCTGTCCTTGTACCTCGCCATGCTGGATCAAATCCAACAGGATATGGACTCCCCCTATGTTTCATCACCAACCCTTCTTCAAATGCCGAGGGACACAAGGATTCGTTGAACTGCATCTGTACCGGGTTCCATATGTTCTCATTCTCAGCACAAACGTATTTCGAAGGGCCAAAGAAGGTCGTTGCCATGGCGAAAAATTCATTATACAATAGTCCAACGTATATAGAAAAGATGGCCATCAGCAAGATGATATATCGTCCACCAAACATCATGCCAATAATATCTCCCAGTTTCTGTCCTTCCAGCTTCTTCTCCGACAACACGAGCCAGAGTGCAAACATCAACATCAGCATACCATGACCAATATCGCCAAACATCACAGCGAATAAGAATGGAAAGGTCACAATAGTCATTACTGCAGGATTGGCTTCACGATATCTCGCAATTCCATATGCATCGACAATGCCTTGGAATCCTGAAAGAAACTTGGACGTTTCATAATGTGTAGGAGGCATATCATATGTTATCAAAGGCTGGAAAACGGTATTCATCGATGTGTTTGCCTTCATTGCTGCCTCATGTAGGATATTCTGAACCACATGCCTTTCAGCAGCAGGAACCCATGCTTCACCCATCAAAACTTTGCGGGTAACGTCCACGCTAAGCTTGTTCAGTGTGTGATAAATACTTTTTTCTCTAAACACCATATCATCCCATGCTCCAATTTCCATAGCAGCTGTACTCAAGGCATTCTCAGTATGCCTCCTACCAGCATCAATAGTGGTGTGCAACTCTCTTAATTTGACTGTCACTTCTGAGCTCATCTGATGCTGGCTCGAAATATCCTCAGGGAAAGGATATCTATTTGCTGAAAACGCATCACAGATTTTAATTATCTTAGCTTTCGCCCGATCTCCGGCGAAAAACACTATATACACTGCCTTCTCTTGCCTCTCACCCGTAACTGGGTCATCCACAGGACCCACAGTCACCGATTTCAAAAACATATTACCACGGGTCGCCCTGAACAACAGTTTCTCAAAAGATCCTAGTTTATCTACCGGGATCGTCCCCGCCACAAAGCCTAGTTGCACGGACTTTGGTTCCTCACTGAGAGGAGCCATTGTCTCGAGAAGTGGAGCACCTATGTCATCAACAGAATTGTCGTCACCTGAGCATCAGTCACAAACACAACATTATTCAACTACAACATACAAATACACATTCAATACTTTCAACTTACTTTCTCGAGTATCCATCCCTCTATCAGATCCCACCACATCAGCTTGAGACCTTGAATCTTCAAAAAATGTACCTGCAGTTTCCAGGACAAGTTGCAGCTCCAACAATTCATTATACGATCGCTGCAGACGCTCACTATTACCATTGAGCTCTAAAAGTTCCTTTTCTAACCGCCCCAGTCTATTCTCTAGCAGATCAAACTCGAGGTGCCTATCCCCAAGTCTATTCCCAGTTGGAAGTCCAGCTTTTTCAATCTGCTCCGCGATGAAGCGGACCTGGCGAGACATTTCTTCACATCGCTTAATCTGACTCGCGTACGTCTTTTTGAATGCTGATTCCTTCTCATTCAGATCCTTGAACTGAAGCTTCCCCAGCCTCCCAAGTGCGTCCACAGTGTCGTGGGCAGCCTCTGCTGGGATCAACAGCTGCACACAAATAGATCAATTACATTAATATATGCCATGGAATCTGAAGAGAATCCATCCGTTCTGAAGACAGGGCCATTCTCATGTCATCAACGACTAGGATGGTCGATCGGTCAAGCGTACCTGCATGAGCTGCATTTCTTCACTTCGGAACAATTCCATTGCAATTTTATTATGATAGAGAGATAATTACACGTCCGTTCGTCCCAAAAGGGAGTGTAGGAGGGTAACACAGAAAGATCTGCTTTGGTTCTCTCGACGAGGCACAGAGCCTACAGAGTATTGTTGGAATCAACTCAATTACGTATTGTAAAGGACATTAAATTAGTGTATTTAATGGTATAATAATTAAATAGCGAGTCCCGAATGGCTTTCATACGAGTACCCTCAACATGAGAGATCCTTGCCATCATGGGATACAGGGTCATGACCCAATTGCCAAGTGATCACTTGCAGTTTGGTAAAATGATCTATTGCAATACCAGTGGAGTAGCATAGGATTCTTCATATGGCATCCTACCCGGTGTATGCTCTCCACGGAAATAGAATGGAATCGTGCATGGCTTGACTTGTAATTACATAAATGTTGACACAATAGTGTCGCCAAATGAAAGAAATGAAATGAAATGAAATGAAAAAATTGCCTCTGAAACTCTATAGGCACAGCAGTATTAAATCAAACGTGCCTGTTCGATGATGCATTGCTGTCCATTAAGAGAAATGCTTGCTGGATAGAAGCTTTCAATCTTGTCAGAGGGTCCTCTGACAATCATGCCTATATTTCCCTCTTGTCCTGGTGCCAGTGTGAGCCAGCTCTCAGTTGCCTGGCCAACAATGGATCCCTCTTGTACATATGGCTGCCAATTCCATGCTGATATAATGGAATCGTATTTATCTCCATTCAGGCTGAGCTTCCAAGGGGTGTCTACAGGAGTAGGATCCAGATTCCTGATGTAGATGTTCATTACCAGAGCATATGAAGATCCAGAGGCCCACACACCAGAATACTCGACGCGAACACCACAAGAGATGGCTGGTGATGGCACAACAGGAGGAGATGGTGTTGGTGATGGCACAACAGGCGGTGTTGGTGTTGGTGATGGCACAACAGGCGGTGTTGGTGTTGGTGATGGCACAACAGGAGGAGATGGCGATGGCGATGGCACAACAGGAGGTGTTGGTGATGGCGATCGCACAACAGGAGGTGTTGGTGATGGCACAGTAGGATCTGGGAATGGAGATGGCACAACAGGTGATGGAGATGGCACAGCAGGTGATGGTGATGGCACAGCAGGTGATGGAGATGGCACAACAGGAGGAGATGGTGAAGGTGATGGCAGAATTGGAGGCAATGGCACTGGTGACTGACTTTCTGGCACTGGAGCAGCGCTTCCAGTCGTATACCATGGCACGAGGCCAATTTTTTGGAGGTAGTCGATCTTCACCCATTCGATGTCCACCCAATTATTCGTAACAAGACCTCCAGTATCACCTGAATTTGCATTCCAAGACCAATAGAACCAGTTGGGTATGGATGCATGAAGATCATCATTTCCTGGGTTCTTGTTATTGAGATAGCTTGCAAAGTCATTCAACATGGTAATGTCAACTGGATCTATGAAACGAGATCCAAATTCACCTATTGCAATCGGGAAAACGATGCAATCATCCCCATTGCAGTACCCCGGAGTGATTGATTTTGTTCCAAATGACAGATTCAATCTATTGAAGAGACCCTTGCCGGTAGCATCCTTGTTATTAAATGTCACTGAAGGAGGGTATACATGAGGGGCGAGAATAACCCTATCTCTGTATGGTTTCTTCAAGAGCTTATTAAAGAATGGTCGTGGATCGCCAAGCCCAAGCTCCTCAATCTTCTCAGTGGCAAATCCATCACCCCAGTTGGCATTAATGCCATTTTGCTGAGTTCCTTCAATCGCATATAGAATACCACCTCCAGTACTTGCTTCAATAGCGTCCATGGCTTGCAGATATAGGTCTGACAATGTTGTCCAGGTCACTCCAAAATTATCAGGCTCGTTCAAGATATCAACAATAAGATTCTCTTTGACCACTGGATCAGCAGTCAAATCTTTCACGAGTTTTGCATATTCTTGTACCCACAATTCTGGATTATTGAGTGCTGTCTGATCCTCTCTGAGATGATTATCAATCATAACATAGAATCCATTCTTTATGTAGAACTTCACAACATACATGAAACGGTCCCGTACACTCGTGTTTGGAAGGTATGTGTTGCATTTGTCTCCCTGATACGCTATTGCTGCAGGTGGCTTTGGTAATTTTGGTGCAGGACCAGGGACTGGAGAACCAGGCTTGGTCACACTCGCCGCGATTTCCAGGTCAGTAGGCAAAGGGCATCCCTGGTGAACAAAACTCCGAGGAGTGAGCTTGAAATCTTGAAAACTGAATGGAAGCCTAACAGCATTGAAACCGAGAAGCTTTTGACGACGAACAACTGTTGCAAAATCACCAGATAGGGCATCATTACTCCACAGCCCATCCAACATCGTCTGTCCATTGTTGAATCCAAACCAGTTGAATCCCTTGAGCTGAATCTCCTTTCCACTTTTGTCGCGTAGCCTTCCTTCCCGCATCATCTGATCATTTTTTTTGCCAGAACCCATGCCAACATGCATGAGTACCATTAGGCAGAGTACTTTTGTAAATGTTACCCTCATCCTCCTTATATGGCGGGCGAAGCCTGAGAGCCGTTTGCTTCTACCAGTGGGGACGCCTTTGTCAGGTTATGAGCTTACGTTTTGATCACGAACAAAAGAATGACGTTCCACTATGAAACGAATTTTCAATCAAATAAACATTCTTTCGATGATTATGGATCAAGATATCAATTGCATTCACCCTCATACCAAATCAAGCACCGAACGCGTCGGTGGTACAAACCCACAGTTCGACCAGTCAACACAGGTTGACCGGTCAGGATTTTGACACGACGCGTTTACTTGCGAAACAGGCACAGTCGACTGTGCAATGTTCTCATCGGTCATGGCAGTGTATAAGATAGTATACAAATATCAAAATTACATTATACCACTATATATAGAGATATCCACGTACCTAGCAATCATCTACAGATGCAGGATCTATCGATCGAGGTTTCTTCCCCAGAGCCTCCCTCTTGCGAGCTACAGCATTTTCACATTCATGCCTAAATTTGGGAGATATAAAGAACAAAAAGGGCCATACTAACGCCAATTTCCATTTATAGTCGTCTGAAAATGTAGAATACTGATACATGTTGAGAAACCGTTTTGTACCCTGGTACCAGGACACTGCCGCAATGCCTGCTGCGATCAGGCCTATATGCCCCATTCCGGGTTGACTTCCTCTACGTATCGAGCTCCCAGGCCTCATAATAGTAACGCTTTCTGAGAAGTAGGTTTTACTATGGGCATTTTCGTCCCTAAATTCCCTAGTATATTTCCTCCCATAGCCGTCCTGGTCCAGACCTGGAGATTGCATTCTTTCCATGGCACGTTCCATTCGACGTTCTATACTATTCATATCCTCTTCTATAGTCCTAGATATGTCAATAAATGGATCCAACATGAAACCTTCTTGCATTTGATGACCATCTCTGCTATGATTATGCTTAGAGGGAAGTGCCCCACACCTATTCCCCTTTGCTTCAATCATATCCCATCTACTGCCCCCAAGACGTATCCTTCTCATGTAAACCATTGGCCTTGCTCCATGCAAGTGTTTTTGAATGGCGTGAGAGGATATTCTACTTGCAGAAAGACTTTCCAAGGCAGTGTCGACAACTCTCATTCTCTGCGGTATCCCTCCGATATCAGTGCTATTATTTCCTCGATTTTTTCATAAAAGAATCCTCTTGCTTGTCCTCTATGCTTCTTGTGTGGCTCGTCGTGGACTCTAGAACGCACTACATGTGTTTAGAATTCTCTAGAATACAGCACGACTAGATGCTTCATACGTTTCATACATTCTCATAAAAAGTAAATCTATACTTACTAATAGTACTAATATCAAATCCAAGATGCCTCTGATCTTCTTGTCAAAACATCGTTGAGAGTTTCTTTCAATTCCTGAACCTCCTTTTGAAGAGCATCCTGACGGTCCATGATACGTCTCATCATATCATCCGTCCTTTTATCTTGCTGTTCAAGCATTGTCACCATATCTAGATGCATTGCAAGGATGAGCTGACTGATATCGTCTGTTGGTAGAGGTGCTTTCTCGGCATCTGGTATCACAAGCTTCTCCTTCTGCGGTCTCACACTCACTGGAACCCTTGCTGGCGTGCGGCTTGTTCCAGATTCTTCTCCTTCTTTTGCTGCTTGTATTTTCCAAGGTTCAGATCCTCTGCTATAACTTTCCGTGTCGGCCTCTCCTCTCTTGATTAATGAAGATGCAGATGGCGGGGTTTCTTGACGGACAATCGGTGTTTTTGCTTCTTTCCGTGGATTCGTATTCCTATCTGACAATATGTTACTTCGTGGTACAGGAGAGTATTGCTGTTGGCTACGAGAAAGACTTTGAGATTCAACTGCTGCAACATGTTCCTTTGCATGCAATGTCACATTGTGAAAGCTATGCTGCCAATCTATATCAAGGATGGGACGATCCACATCACTGCCATCCTTGGATGGAGAACCAAAGTACATGGACTGTTTTGGCTTTCGAGACACCAGCCCAGCTTTGAAGATCAATACATTACCATCTGATGTACCGACGGCAACATCTCCAGATTGCTCATGAACACTCAAAGAGGATACCCCCATTGAGGAGGACACGCTTGCTATAGCAGTGGGAGACGCAATAGATGAAGGAGATCTCAAGTCTTGCATTTTCACCAATCCATCCATGCCAACAGAATAGAGTAGAAATGGTTCCAGAGGAGACAAGGCAACTTTGCATGGCCCCTTGTGGGCATGCCTGAATTTATCACAGGCAATCTCTGTCTCTGTCATATAATCCCATACAGCAACGATTCCATTCTTATCACTTCCTGCTGCAAGGTATGGTTTTCCAGTACCAACAGAGACACTGGGAAAGCAGGCATCATTCTTCACTACTGCAGATGCAGAACATACACATTCACCACGCACGTGGTCCATTTTCAACGAGTACAACTGAACTTTTTCCTTTCCACCAATTGCTACAAATGTGTCATCTGGGTGGTGATGTACCCCAATCGCCCTTTGACCCAAGTGCTCGGATCCATACACCTCTGTTGAAACACACGTTCGTGCAGTCATATCATGAACCCGGACCTCTCCTCCAACAGACCCTACCACCAGAGTCTTTGATCCAGTACTCCAGGATAAAGCACTCACTGCACCATTTCCTTGACCCTTGAGCGTATTCATATACTTTCCACTGGCATATCGTATCTGAACCTGACCACTCTCCATACCCACAGCAACAACCTTGTTGTTTCTATTCCATGCCACAGCACTCGTTAGGACGCCGAGTGAAGTGGTATCCTGTGATACTACGCCATCCTCATATCGAGCCAGAGTATCACCAGGTTGCTGCTGTGGGTCCCACAGGCGAACCGACGGTCCAGCACAGACAGCCAGGCTCACGTGGTGTGGATAGTCTGCTTCCCTCTGATCCATCGTCCCAATGGTTCTATATCTAAACTACACAGTAGTGTATGCTATTGGGTACGTCCTGCCTGAAAAATATGAAAGGAATGATGGCTGAAGAGTTCCCGCCAGAAAGATTGGAGAGACGTTTCTCGTCGTGTATTTCTCTTCCAGCTAGAAGCGATCGACCTGGTTCTCTCTCAGGCACAATCACATAGAACTAGAAACAATATATATGTATTGGTCTGTCTGTCTGTCTCAAATGGTATCCATGAATCAGATACAAATTTGAATTTTGATTTTTCAGATTCGTACGATTCATCGTACCACATCATATTCTCGTTGGTTTTGAAACCCTTCTGATGAATAACAATGAACCCTGTGTCTGCGATGATGATTTATATTTGAAAGAAATAATAGATGCATTGTTGATGTGACCGTTTCCATGGATGTTGGGAATGAGGAGACTGATTTCACCCTGTCAAGAGGGTGTCAAAAGGACCAACAGAAAAGCGATGCTGAAAGCACATCTGGATATGATTCTTTGAAATGCATCATGGAAAAGCAACGAGAGTTTGCGAGGGAACGGGAATGGAATCAATACCATACGCCAAGGAATCTGGTGTTGGCACTGGTGGGTGAGGTTGGTGAATTAGCAGAAATATTTCAATGGAAATCAGATGAGATGGCATCCCCTGGATTGCCCTCGTTTTCCAAAGATGAACGAGACCATCTTGGTGAGGAACTGTCCGATGTCTTGCTGTACTTGACTCGGTTGGCAGATGTGTGTGGGATTGATCTTGCGAGGGCTGTGAAGGATAAAATGGGGAAGAATGCAGCAAAATACCCTGCCAAGCTGTGTAAAGGTAAATCTGACAAATATACTCGGTATCAAGATGAATAGTACAATGGAATACATATGAATGAAATACTTCTTGCTAGTACATCTGAGATAGTAATGGTAGTGGTAGTGTCTTTCTGTAAAATCTCGTCATAGGTAGAGTTTCAAGGTTTTCTCGACAGGCTTTCTGCAAATATGGCATGTTATATCCTTAGAACTCGTGAGATTCTGATTCCATTATCTCAACCACCTGCTTTTTTGCGTTGCGTAGTCTAAAGCCAACTTGCCATCATCAAGATTGGCACCGTGTGTTACGCAGAGAAGCTCCTGAATGGCGTCATGATGCCCCGAGAGGACGCGGGGTATAGGGTTACAGTTTATTACAAGTTTATAAAACTTGTATCTTTTAGCAAGCCGAATTGTTTCATTGTTTCTTTTTATTTCATCACAACCTCTATCTAGATCTGATCTACTGTAGACGTAGGCCTCTTGAAAGCCTTGGGTCTGACCCCTGTCATATCATTCTGTCTCGACGATGCAGAGTGGCATGTTTCCAGAAACAGATTCAAGA
>PJEL010000295.1_pt1 | contig 59442 bp, 49 predicted proteins | sample 1853271 | NCBI WGS metagenome assembly PJEL01 (sample SAMN08108733, study PRJNA415343) | Invertebrate metagenome, whole genome shotgun sequencing project. | host: Globobulimina | place: Sweden: Gullmar Fjord | collected 2015-08
CAACGATTGGAATCTCGTTACCGCTTCCGTCAGTAACGACACCATCAGCGACACTCAAGCTGTTTCCTGCAAGGGCAGTTGGGACAACTCCGTCCAATGGACTGTCGCAGCTGGCACCATCAACCACAACGTGGTAGCTCACCACTCTCTTGAGCAGATCAGTCTGGGCCAAGAGCTCCTCGGGGGTGGCTTCCAGAGTAGCCAACAACTTCTCAAAGGCAGCGTTTGTTGGAGCGAACACGTCAATTGGACCGTCACCGCTCACAGCATCGAGAAGCCCAGCTGCCTGGACCGCGGCAACCAAGGTGCTGAAGTCCTCATTGGTTGTGGCAATCTCTGGGATGGATTGGGTTGCTCCAGTGCACACCTGAGCATATGCTGCAATAATACAGAGAAATATCATGCGTGAGAATCCACCAGGTCATCAACAAAGAGAAACGTCGATGCACGCCACGTACCAGATCGGGTAGCAAGGGCAAGGGTAGCAAGAAGGGTGGCCTTGTTGAACATCATGATGATCAAAATGTGGACAGAAGTTGTCTGATGAGGAATTGAAAATCAGTCAAGTTTATTAAAAGTAAAGAGGATCGGTTGATGAATGTGTGGTTTGTACGATTCCCGAAGATTCCTTTTCCTTGGATGGATCAACGGCGGCGGACAGACACGTGTCAATCGAGGCACCACAGTAGATTCCCTCCTCTTGGATTGATCATCATAGATGCATGCATGACTCTGCATGATGATAGGAACCAACCAACACGAGGATCTTGTGTTGTTCGTTTGCATAGGGTATCGTATCGTATTGTAATCAATGCATCAATGCTTTGATCATGCTTATCTCTCATAAGGGAATCTTCAAGAATGGAAATTCCCTGTTGGTCAAGCATCATGGCAGCTGGCTTCATCTACTCACCTGCCAAGAAAAAGGTGCACGGACATCATCGTACTGCAGCTGGCAACTCCAAAGACGTGATACCACAAATTAATGCAGATAGAGAGAAATCTCTTGCTAGTAGCAGTAGCAGTAGTCATTATCATGAAACATCAACAAACGATGATGAAAGATCTTTCATGAACTCTCTCTCTCTCTCTCTCTATACTGTAGAAACAAAATGCCACCTACCCTATGGTTTGGATAACACATACCATCACCATCTACATATCATAGAAAAAATACAACTACTATTTTTACATAGTATAATTGATTGAAACGAATACGAAGAAAAAACAATGGCGACACATGTCAAATGTCAAACGCCAATCCCATTAGCAGGGGTAACGAGTGTTGCCTATAATTCAAATAATACTAGAATAGCAACATGCGATGGACATAGAATTGTCGTTCGTGGATCAATACGTCCTGAAAATATGCATGATCGTCGTTTGGCGTCGTCTGGTTCCTCCGTACCTGGAAACGAGAATATTACTTCTGGAGAAGAAACGAATCTGGACTCTGAATGGGATGTGTCAAGTATGGTGGTTGAGTCTACGTCGGGGACTGTGACTGTCATGGAATGGCTTGGGGTGGAACATGGCAATGTTCTGGTGTGTGGGACGGATACTGGAGTGGTGCTTGTGTACTCTGAAGATCCGGATGAGTGTAGGGATGGATGTGCTGCTGCATGGTATGGGATGCGGGATGTCCTGCGATATTCGACGTCGGCTGTGACGTGTATGAAAGCTGTAGATCTTGCGTTGTCTGTTGGAGGTGGTCCTGTAGTGGCTGTGGGATATAACGATGGGACCATTCGGTTGTTTGAATACTGTGGTGGAGGTTCAATAGGGATAGGATGGAAGGGTAGGAGTCCGATCGGGATTGATGATGAAACACAAAAGACGTTGTGGTCTGTTCATAGTGTCATCTCATGTCCAGTGAGCCTGTGTAGAGCGTGTTTGTGTATAGATATAAAGTATGGGAGGGAAGCTGTGACAGTGTTGGTGGCGGGATATGAAGGGTGTGGGGCTCCGCAGTTGTATGCGTATGATGCCATGTCTTTTATGTGGCAACATGTGGATATGGATGTTTCGTTATTTTCTGGAACGGGAGTTGATGCTGTGGCGTGGGCACCGTTGATGGGCAGGGAGCATGATTTGATTGCCGTGGCTACAGGGTCAGATGTGACTCTGTGGAGTGTTTCTGGACCCTTGGATGATATGCATATAGAGCGTGTTGCAGTGTTGAATCATGATACAGATGTATGGCAGTTGGGGTGGAATGTGACTGGGACATGGCTCGCTGCCTCTACGGATGCAAACATGGTGTGTCTGTGGAGACCAGATTTAGGAGGAGAATGGAAATTGTTACATACTATTGAAGGGATGAGGTCATGATGATTCTTTATTATTGCTTATTTGTTGTCTTTGGAGGAATGTAATATTCTGGGAATGTCATCCCAGAGAATGTCTTGCTTTGAGTAAACATCATGCCAACCTTTGGCATGATATTCCATGAGAGTGATACACTGAACTCCCTGCCTCGAAGGGTCTTTTCCTGATCTGAGAGTACAAAGGGGTACATCTTTTGGAGTTTTCTAATATCAAGTTTCGCGTCTTGCTTGTTTTCAATGATTCTATTCCAAATAACCATCTCATTGAAAGGTGACTTTTCTGTGGCAAATTCTACAGTCACGTAGACATACAACTGTTTCGTATTCCATGAAAACTCTGGTCGTAAATCAGCATGCAATTCGATGTTTAATAGGGCCTGTAGAAGAGGACGAGTATACGGTGGATCAGATTGTCATCTTTTTTTGTACACAGACACAGACATACCTTGTCAACTCCCTTGTCGGCATATAACGCATCTACCCCTTTGACATCCATTTCAATCGTTGCTTTACCGGTAGGATGTATCAGATCTGCAAGGAATGTGATACAATCTATGTAAAAGGTTTGCTGAAGAAGTTAGTAGAAGAGCACAACAAAGTGGTTGTTCTGAGACAAGACATGCCGACGACTCTCTACCAGTAAGATATCTGGACTAGATTTTTACGACTTCATAGGAATAATGATGCATTGAAAACAGTCATACCTGTCAGAGAGGTCAGGGAAGCCAAGACTGCTAGCACCGTGATCCCCAACGTCACCAGAGCACTGGCTCGTTGCCAAAACGTGTGCATAATGGTTCTATTACGATATACTAGTATACAAAAATAATTTTATTTACGATCTAACAGTTTAATCAAGCACGTGTTGTGATGAATCTCTGGACCAAAGATATGCCTTGCAGATGTTGGAACCAAATACATATCAATACGTTTACCCTCGTTTATTCCCTGTTGCATTTGATATTCCATGGCCATGTCGGTATCTATTCTCTCTACATGTTGCTCTAACATCTGTTCAATGGTCTTCTGGGTCACTGTACCTCGTTTGACATCAGAAATGATGCTTGTCATGTCAATACCCTTGCACATTGTCTTGTCATCATTCCTTTCAGATATTGATGACAGTACTGTGTGCACTGCCGCAGCCACGTTGGGGATGTATTTGGAGAGATTTCTTTTACGCTGTTTCTGTTCTTTTGCCGCCTGTTGTCGGACAATCTTCTTCTTCAGCTGGACACAGCAGTTTTGTATGGCAGATCTGACAGAATCCTGAATATCCTTGACATCGTCAGCAATGTATTCTTTTCCTGCACCCTTGAAAGGAATCTTTGTAGACACGAGTGATACAAAGACGCCGACCTTGTCAGAGGCCTGGTTGATGTTGTACGAGTTCCAGTTGATGCGCTTCATGGCTGTTCTTGTGATGACATCTGAACCACCCTCAAAGAGCAATGGTATCCGGTTTGCATACCTAAAAATATTGATACCAGGCTTTACATTTCTTCCTCCTATACTCACAGCAGCTTCTACTATATATGCATGCCCTTCAGATACTCCAATAGAGCCTCCATATGTTGCTACCATATCAGGTCGAAGTTCCTTCATCCCACCAAGTCGGAGGTTATACTCCCCTGCAGGACTCAGATGATGTCCACCTGGATCTGGAAATCGTACTTCGTGAAGTAACTGATGTAGACGAAGTATATCGTGCACTTCTAAATCTGATGGATCCATAAAACCTCCAGATCCAAGTTCATCAGAGATTCGTTCAGCCAGACTTTTGGAGACACAATCGAATTCTTTGCATAAAAACGTCGAGAGCTTTGAATACTTTGTGGATTCTATCAATCTCTTGACAAGTTCTAAATCAACAGAGGAAGGATGGTGTTTGGTAGCTTCAGGAGGAGGAGGCATCACAGATGTTCTCCTGTCAAAGGTGGTTTCAAACACATTCTTCTCATCCTCTCCCTTGAATTCAAATTTGAACTCGGCGTATGGTGTGATCACGGCAATCTGTTGGAGATATTTCAAAACTTTTGCCCTATAATACTGCCAATTTCCACTGATTGTGACGCTAAGTTCTGCACCATGCCAGGAATCCTCATTTGGCAGCTCATTTGATTCATGCACGTTTGGTAAATTCTTGCGAATGTCGATATCTAGTTTATAGTACGACTTTGTTTTGGAGTTCACCCGAGCTGAATATATTTCTATTGGAAGACCTGTGCTCATTTTAGACCAGATCAGAGCCATTTTGGCTCCGAGGCCAAACTTTCCCCTCGTCTGCTTCACCCCATACTTTGTTCCAGACAAGACTCTCCCAAGCATGTCTGGAATATCCTCATGCCTCATGCCCATGCCATTATCCTTGACTGTTACTTTATAAAACATTTTTTCCTTGGAAGCTGCTTTGGAGTGCTGCTTTTGAATAAAATCCTTCTTCTTTTGCTCGATAACGTCCTGACTATCGCCCTTTTTCTTGGCTTGTTGAACCATACGAGCCACATCCTTTTCAAGTTTCGACACCCTCTTTGCCTTTTCCTGTTCGGTTTCAAAATCATGGTACAGAGCTTCGTCAATTCTATCCATGTTAGCAACACCTCTTTGAGCATTCAATCTATGTTGGGAGATTTCTTCAACACGAATATGAATGTCAGGAAGTGTACTGATGGATTCTGCAGAATCCAGAGAATTCTCAACCAGCTCCCGAATTGTCGTATACAGGCATTTCCCTGGCTACACAGCACAACAACATTCGTTTGTGGGTACATATCATTGGTAAACTTAGACACAAGGAACACGTACGTTATCAAACCCGGCTATATTTTTGTTATCTGCGAAAAACTCTGCAGGACTTTTCTGTTGCAAGCGACTGCCACTGGCCTTGGTTGCTTTCTTGACTACATTCTCCTCGTCCAAATCCGAGTCAAGTTCGTCCTCGAAATCTTCATCTGAATCTTCTTTGAGACTTTGACGTTTCCGCTTCGTCGTCCGCTGTGTGCGCTCTTGGCTCTTTTTCGGTGCCATTGTCAACAGAAAAAGAATGACGATATCAATCAGAGAGTCATGAGAGATTCCTGCCTTCTTGGGAAGCGATGATATTATGAATAGATACAGAACGTTTCAAAATTTGAAAAAAATGGCACGAGTGGGCTTGTATTTGACAATATGTCGGACGTTTCGATTTGAATTTGCGAAATTCAAACGCCAATTTCGAGAAAAAACATATTTATGGTGAGTTATATAACATTTTAATTGCCTGAAGAGGAAAAAAAATCTACATATGAAATTTTCGTCGGATCGATCCGAAAAGATATCTTTTAATGCATGGTCATTGCCGATAGACCAAACAAAAGTATATCAACGTGAAATAATACATCATTTGATGTATAGAGAAAAATGTTATGAAAAGGTCGGCATCAACATCGATCTTAAACGCTGTGCAACAGTGGTCTACCCCAGGTTGCCCTGGGGTGGGACTTTTAAGACTGGTTAGAGCAAACACATGGGTGCAATATGAAAGTACCGATGCACTGCGTAACGATTTTGGATCAAAACCTTCTGAGAAGCTCAATGATGGACGGAATCCTGTCTCTGGGAGTGAGTCGCTGATGAAAGTTCTAGACGAGGGTGTTGTTGGGAGGTATCTGTTGCAGAGGATGCCCTCATTTGCTTCATCTCAATATGAGATGCGACGGTCTTTCACATCCAACACTCCATCTCCCATCTCCACAGGGAAGAGAAGAAATGGGAAGAATAAGAAGAATACATCTGTAGAGGAGAGTAACCACGATGGTCAGCAGAATGCTGCATTGTTGCAGTCAATTAGGGCCATCGATTTTTTGCCTCATCTAGAAGCACTAAAAGCATCGAGAAAAGTCATGACATACGACGAGCTCGTGCTTGAATTTCACCTTGCCCTCCCCCTGGCTAGTGAGGAAGATGCCGTTGCAATTTGTGAATCCTTGACAAAGTCTGGAGCCATCATCAAAATGGGAGATGTGATCTATCTGCATCCACAAGAAATTGCACAGACGCTTCGTACAGTACTTCCAATTGATGCTCCAATGCTTCGGAAACGATTGGAAGTGGTCAATCATCTTCTGGAGCCTATGGAAGAGATAAAATCATTGATAGAATCAAAAGGAATGAGGAGGAACAAAATTATTACGTGTTCTTTCTTGGGAATCATGGCTGCTCAATGGGGTATATTTTTTAGACTTTGCTACTGGGACCTTTCATGGGATGTGGTGGAACCAATAGGATTCTTTTCAAGTGGATTGACAACAATCCTTTCATTTGCATGGTTCATGCAAACAAGGAAGAATTTTTCTTTCGAAGGATTATCCCATCGAGTCACGTCCTCATATGTACAGAAAAAATTAGAGGAAGAAAATTTCAACTTTGTAGAATACGCAAGACTCAAGCAAGAAAAGCAACGGCTGGAAGAAAGCCTGGCGTCCATTCACAGCAGAATCAAATGAATATTTTATTGTACCATGACGAGGCTTTGTGTTGTCTATAATCTAGTAATCATGTTTGTTCTTACAGTATTATTATTGTATCATCATTATATCACTCGACACATCCCCAAGAACCAACAAACCATCATCTCTTCTTCCTGGTATTCTTGTTGCTACCTTGCTGCTGCTGCTGCTGCTGCTGTTGCTTTTTCTTGTTTTGAACCCCTTCCAATCTACCTTTTTTGTTCGCTCCCTTCTTCTTCATTCTATGTTGGCTGCCCTGCTCCCTTGCAGCAGATTCAAACGTACCAATAGCCTTGCCAATATCAATAATATCATCCGCATTCTTTCGTAATATGTGATCTACTAGTTTTCCTTGAGATTCACGCTCAGTCTGACGATCTACAGTAGATGATGTATTCTTCTTATTACCCTGCTTTTTGCTAGATGCTCGCAGCCTCATATCCTCTCCCTTGACAACCTTGTCATATTTGCCCATGGATGCAGTTGAGACTGCAACATGCTTTGAAGACTTTTTAATCTCTGGCAACATCTCCTTTCTCTTTGTAGGCTTTCCACGACCATGTTCAGGCAGTGTAGCGGCCAGTCGAAGTGTCGCTGGAAGTGCACCTTGACCACCCTCTTTTGCAGCAGTCTTGAGATTTGCAAGCTGTCTGCCAGACTGCTTCTTCACGCGTTCTTTCTTCTCCTTTAGATTCCGAGTAAATGGATCTACAACACCAGTATCTTCATCATGCCCAGCATCCATAATTGGAATATCATTCTCATCATCCACTCTCTTATATCCATGTCGACGTCTCCATTCTTGTGTTGTCTCATCCCATTCCAGGTTGCTCCTCTTCCTCTTCTGAATACCCTTCCTCTGAGCAAATATCTCCCATTTTGTAGGTGCCCGAGGCTTTGGAAGCGGCTTTTCACGTGGCAAAACTGTCGTTGGTGCTGGAAGCTCTGCAATTCTCCCAACTGGTGCCATTTCAAATGGCAAGCCAAACAATGCCTTGGTCATTGTCTGGAAGATACGTGTTGCTAGATTCGTATGATATGCATCCGCTTTCTCAACCGCCTTTGCACTTGTCAATGACACCCCCTCGTCTATTGGAGCAGAATCAAAAGCACACAGGTTGCCCAAATCTAATCCCAACGAGCCACCATGCTTCTCTTGGTACTCCTCTTCCACCTGCTGTCTACAAATACAAATACAATGCATCTTCAAAATCAATACCAGTGATTTCATATTGCCATCGTTCTCCACGCGTGTTGCTGCATTCGTGAATGCGTTCATGCACATACCCAATACCTAGCTGTTCAGCAGTTACCTTGACTGCCATCCTATAATACAATCTATATTATTTACTTGAAATATAGAATGTCTATGAAAATAAAATATGACCACATCGTGGAGACATGTCACTTTTCCAACTCTCACTCAGACTGTTGGATCTCTGGCATGATGCCAGTGGCATCTTCTCTTTCGCAATGCTCGAAGAACATTCATTGCGGTGGTGCACGCGATGGTCAAAGACGACAGAGGCGTATGTATGTATGTATACGTTTTTCACATTGGCATGGATCATGACCTCGAAGAGCCAGGTGACCATGCCCAGTTGGTCATGCAGGAGGACACATACCTATCTGTCTCTTGTAGACATTCAAGCTGCCCCTCTGCCGCTTCTACTTGATTCCTTGGTTCCCATACAAGGCTCCCTGATCAAGCGATACTCTGACAGATATCCAACGGATCCATCAGAAATGCTGGTCCTTGGCCAGCATTTCAAATTTCAGATCTTCCTCTAGATACGAGTCTCTTGGATGTCTGTCAGAGTATAGCAGTATTATGTAATATTATTTAAAATATAGTGCAATCATCATCCAAGGTAGAGATATTGTTCCATAAAAAATGGAACAGGGTCGGATGAATCATGGCGACATGGAACAACCGTCTCAGTCATCCTTTCAGAGCCAGGAAACGGATATGCTATACTCCTTTTCTTCCACTCATAATGATTATATGTCTCTAAAGCGAGCATTAATGAATGAAAAAGCGTCACCTGAAATTTTAGATTTTGAAGCTGATTTGTTGACTCGTCTCACCTACCAAATTGAACAGCAGGTATGAACAAACAACTGACTGATCTCTCCCAATCTCCTGTTGCTGCTTCTATCCACGTCAGCATGCATATGATTACATCAATGAATGAATGAATGAATGAGTCACATCATGCGAGGTGTCCACAAGACCATGTTTCTTGGCATGTAGGAGGCTGCACTGAATGATCCTCACCTACTATCAATCGATGTCGGTGGACCACAAGGAATAGGAGATGCTCAGGCTGATACGATAGATATCATCCGGACAATGATTGCGATAGAATTGACTCGGTTGAAGTACATGTTGAGGTCATACCTCAGGGTTCGGTTGGGTAAGATTGAAAAGTATGTCATGCATTGTATAGAATCAGAAGACGTGCGACTGCGGCTGTCATCATTAGAACAATCGTATGCATATGATTATGTCAGACTCGTTGGGACGCATTTGAAGACGCATGTGACGAGTAAACTTCCAGAGGCTTTCTCGTCAGTCACAAAGCAGGCCAGTGCCCACCCAGAGAATGATATGATTCCTGTCCCGGATATCGGCCATCACGTCTTTGTGCGGGTAGAAAGAGACTTGGGAGAGATTGAAATGTATGAGGATGGTACAACACAGGATCTTCAGCCAGGAGATTTGTATATTATGAGATACAAGGTGATTAGGGACCATCTTCGAGATGGAGGTGTCCAGTTGGTCTGAAGTATACCAGACACCCTTTGGTACTATAATACGAAATTTGGCATTTTTCTAGCTGTAATATCCCGTGTTGGACATGGTATCTGCGATACAAGGCGTGTGCATCACCTGTGACCCACAATTGAAAGAGATTGTCAAGGCATTGAATGCTGCCAAGGAACCAGAGGAACGATTTCTGATATCTGATCTGTCCACTGGAGATACTCATAGGTTATTTATCAAGGCTGATGCGCTGGATCGGGTCAAAGAGGAAGTCAAGAAATTCAGCGAAGCTCTCCACTTTGACGTTGACAAGCAAACCTAGACATGGCTGCACAGGGGGCAGACGCGGTGCTTCGTATACAAGAAGAGCGTGCGAAAGAGTACCAAAAGATGAATGTTTTGCTCGGATCGGACAAGGATGGTGCGTCAACTGTGATGGGAATTCAGAGGTCAACTCTGGTGTTTCAGGAACTCTCAGAAACTGCCATTGCTCTGCGAGAAGAGCTTGCACGGGATCCTGTGGCAGCAGATGTTGTTGGTATTATTGATCGAATACAGGGGTATGAATCAGAGAAACTTCGATTGACTGTCGAGATTCAGGCCCTGAAGCAGTCACACATAGCAGACCAAGAGGACTCCCCCATTGGAGATGATGCACACACCTCATCGTGTCACTGTCACCAGCCATCGCCGAGAGATGTACGAGCAGCACTACAAGAAGGATATCAAAAGATGGAGGCGTGTGTACAGAACATTTTGGAATGTATGGAAGAGTTACAATACATAAAGCATGGATGATGGGTACATCTCACACGCGCTTGCCATAGACTACAAAATATGGGTTCAAGGGATGTTCTTTATTATATACCACAGGTAGTTGCTTCTCCAATGCTTGTTTCCAGTCTTTGAGCGCAGCTCCCGTAGAATCACATGCCCCAGCCTGGAGAACCACACCACCTGCTTCCATCACAATAGCATGGGCAGCAGCAGTATCCCACTCACACGTAGGTGCAAGTCTCGGATACATGTGCGCTGCTCCTTCAGCAACCATGAGTAATTTAAGAGAACTTCCCAACTGCTCAAACCTTGGGTTTCTGTATTGCGACACAAATTCTGTCGTCGCAGCAGAGGAATGTGAGGCAGAACCAACTATAACAAGTCCTTCAGAATCGTGCGAGAATTCCTGTACATGAATCTGTCGTGCAGGAGCATCCGGACCATCCTTGACGAACGCACCCTGGCCGCGTGCCGCAAAATACACCTTGCCAGACACAGGAACCTGCACCACACCAAGGATTGGCACATCATTCTCTAGTAATGCTATATTCACTGTAAACTGACCATTCCTCTTGATAAATTCCTTTGTTCCATCCAAAGGATCAACACACCAACTATACTGATAGTTTTTCCTGACATCATACGACACCTGCTTGTTTTCCTCTGAAACAATGGGAACATGAGGAGCTACATGTCAAGAGTAGAACTCGTTGTGAATACAGTCACACGCATGCACACAACACATTGATCCAGAACATACCTAGAGCAACCAAACCTTGACAAATAACAGCATTCGCCTCCTGATCAGCACGAGTCAAGGGAGAATTATCAGCCTTCATTTCGACATTCCAATCTTCATCCTACAGTTGATGAACAAGCATCATCATCGACAACAACAACAACAACACCCACATGTGTGTATATACATACGAAATACCTACACGTACCTTTGAGTCATAAATAGCAAGAATCACCTCTGCTGCCTTGGTGGCAATCTCAACCACCGCATCGCACGTGATCGTCTCACGAATAGAAAGATCCAGAGACATGTCTTGAGAGTATTCCATACAACAATAGAAAAATAGAAATGAATACCGGTACTATTACAAACAAACACGTAGTAGGATATCAATCAATCAAAATCAAATCAACCGACGGAACCTTCAAGTTTCAAACTCATTAGCTGGTTCACCTCGGCTGCAAATTCCAATGGAAGTTCATTAAACACCTCTCTACAGAATCCAGAGATGATCATTCCAACAGCCTCTTCGGCTTCAATACCTCGCTGTTGGAAATAAAACAACTGATCTTCTCCAATCTTTGATGTCGATGCTTCATGTTCCACTCGAGAGGATGGATTTCTCACCTGAATGTATGGATAGGTATTTGCAGCTGCAGTATCTCCAATCAACATGGAATCACATTGAGAGTAGTTTCGTGCTCCTTCTGCAGATGGCTGCATTTGGACAAGTCCTCTGTATGCATTACGACTCTGTCCTGCAGAGATTCCTTTGGAGACAATACGAGACCGTGTTCTCTTTCCCACGTGAATCATCTTTGTTCCTGTATCTGCCTGCTGCATGTTATTCGTCAACGCTACAGAGTAAAACTCGCCAATCGAGTCATCCCCCTGGAGCACCACGGATGGATACTTCCATGTGATGGAGCTTCCGGTTTCCACCTGTGTCCAAGATATCTTGGACTTTTCCCCACGGCAGATGCCCCTCTTTGTCACAAAGTTGTAAATTCCTCCCACACCGTCTTCATTCCCAGCATACCAGTTCTGTACCGTTGAGTATTTAATCTCAGCACGCGCTCCAGCACTCAATTCCACCACAGCAGCATGCAACTGGTTCTCATCATATGCAGGTGCAGTACATCCTTCCAGGTATGACACGTACGCATCATCTTCACAGACAATCAACGTACGTTCAAACTGACCAGTCTCGGATGCATTAATCCTAAAGTATGTACTCAGTTCCATGGGAGATGTCACACCCTTTGGCACATACACAAAGGATCCATCAGAAAACACGGCAGAGTTCAGTGCAGTAAAGTAATTATCAGACACCGGCACCACAGATCCAAGGTACTTTTTCACCAACTCTGGGTATTCCCTGACTGCTTCAGAGATTGAGCAGAAGATCACACCGGCCATTGCCAGCTCTTTTTTAAATGTCGTTGCAATGGACACCGAATCAAACACAGCATCCACAGCCACATTCGCCAACCGCTTCTGTTCCGCTAGCGGGATACCGAGTTTATCAAAGGTAGCCAAGAGTTCCGGGTCGACTTCATCCAGGGACTGTTTCTGTTCCTTCACCTTTGGTGCAGAGTAGTAGGAATATCTCTGATAGTCAATAGCAGGATAGTCATTATCCGACCACGAAGGTTCCTCCATAGTCAGCCATTTCCGGAATGCCTTGAGTCTAAAATCAAGCATCCATTCAGGCTCATCTTTCTTGGCAGAAATAGCACGAACAACATCCTCATTCAGTCCCTTGGGAAAGACGTCAGATTCTATCATGGTCGTGAATCCATATTTATACGGCTTGTTCAGCATCTGCTGAATATCACGCTTTTCTTCGTCCACAGCATCCAATTCTTTCTCTTCAATGTCATGACCGGATACGTTGGTTCTCCAAGGTGAGATTGAGGGTTGAGTTACAGGTCGACCATGCCAGAGAATTCTACCACCACCACCACTGGTGGTCGTGGTACCACGGGTATGATGCACTCCTCTTCCACGTAGCATCATACTACTACGTTGTTTTTGTGTATAAAATTTGATTTATACCAAATATTCTAGTGCTGGTCTTGACCACGTGAAGGATGGATGACTTACAGAGTCTCTCTCTCTCTCTCTCTCTCTCTTTCTCAATATGACTCAGACTCAGTGAGTTTGAGTCTATTTTGTTTGAGTCTATTTCACAACCATGCATATGCATATGCATGGATTACTACGGGCACATTTTTATATATGAAAACAGAACGTATATAAAAATACGTAGAAAAGTATTTCTATGATGAGAAGAGTATCTGTCTGATATCATCATCATCATCATCATCATTTCTTGACTTGACTGTGTGTGTACAAGCCCACCATACATACATACATACATACATACATACATACATACATACATAGTAGTATCTCATCATGAGTGTATCAGTCATGAAGAAGATGTTGGGTATGAAAGCATCATGTGGTACTGTAGCACGACGACGAAGAGCACCATGTTGTATTAGAACACATTGTACAATCAACAGAGTCTTGTCGTGTTGGAATCAAACAAAGAGGTGGTACTCTCTCAATCACCAGTCAAAAGCAGTCGTAGCATGTAGATCAGCATCAGAAGAAGAAAAGTCTCTCGTTGAGGACGGATCTCGCCTATCGTGGCAGCGAGGGGATGTTTCAGTGGTACTCGTGCACCCCCAGATTCCCCAAAACTGTGGGAATATTGCAAGAACCTGTGCTGCCACAGGGGTTGGATTGCATCTTGTAGGTCCCATGGGCTTTGCCCTGGATGATAAAAAACTGAAACGGGCTGGTCTCGATTACTGGGATTGGGTGGCTGTACGAGTGCATGATGACCTAGGGTCATTCCTAGAGTTTTACAATGGGTTGGAAGGAGATACGAGGTTGTTTGCATATAGTAAGTTTGGACAGGTACATTATGCAGAAGATGGGTTGTATTCTAGAGATACAAGGAATTTTCTAATGTTTGGGGCAGAGACGACTGGTCTTCCTGAAGAAGCACATGATGCATCGACTGATGTTGTTCAGATTCCAATGGGGAATTATGCCCATGTTCGTAGTCTCAATCTGGCAACATCTGTAGGGATTGGATTGTTTGAAAGTCTGAGACAGATCGATGGAACATCCACTCTTCATTCAAAGTAGATGGGTATCGTTCATTCGTTGATATGTAGAGTACCATCACTCTATAGGGTTTCTAGTCTGCATGCCTGAGACAGCTGTCCCTTGGCGAGGGTCTCGTGCGATTGAGGGTACAGATTATGATTCTTGATGACATGCATTATCATATGCATGTATGTCTAAAATGTATACATTGTAAAAAAAACTATCAATCGCTGATAGATTTCAAGTAGATTTCTTGTTCGTGATGCCTGTTCGAATCGCATCCTGCTGCAAGGGCAGAGAAGGGTGTCACAATGTGATGGGGAGACGGGAGGAGGTGAGTATTTTAGTATAATAGATTGATGTATCTACAGTCTGATGTGTAACGATCGATCCATGAGTGTGGTGTAGAGACTTGGGGCTTTTGTTGGCAGACCTCGTCCTTGTCCCCACCAAAGGAGGAGTGACGTTGTCATGGTCTGTGCTGCAGCTGCTCAAGAGCCGAAGAAACTCTGGGGAGGACGATTTACTGGAGAGACGGATCCTTTGATGGAAAAGTTTAATGAATCTCTTCCGATGGATAGAAGGATGTATGCTGAGGATATTGCTGGAAGTCAGGCGTATGCACGGGCACTTGCAAAAGCTGGTGTGCTGACACAGGATGAAGCGAATGAGATCATTGAGGGGTTGTCTCGAGTAGCAGATGAATGGAAGAATGATGTGTTTGAAGTCAAGGCGGGGGATGAAGATATTCATACGGCGAATGAGAGGAGACTGGTTGAGCTCATTGGTTCTGTTGGTGGCAAGCTTCATACTGGAAGAAGTAGGAATGATCAGGTTGCTACGGATACTCGATTGTGGTTACTATCTGAACTTTTGGAAATTAAATCACATCTCAGAGAACTTATTAGGGTTGCCGCGGATAGAGCAGAGGCGGAAGTTGATGTCATCATGCCGGGATTTACGCATCTCCAGCCAGCACAGACAGTGAGGTGGTCTCACTGGTTGATGGCACATGCAGCATCATGGCAGCGTGATCTCATGAGATTGGAGGATCTTCTTCCACGAGTGGCAACACTTCCCCTCGGCAGTGGTGCACTTGCTGGGAATCCATTTGGTGTTGACAGGCAATTCCTTGCACAAGAACTTGGATTCTTTGGCGGTGTATGTCCAAACTCCATGGACGCAGTATCTGATCGTGATTTTGTCGCAGAGACAGTATTCTTTGGATCTCTTCATCTGACGCATCTGTCCAGATGGGCGGAGGATTTGATCATCTACTCTTCTGGACAGTTTGGATATGTGCAGTGTAGTGATGCATATGCTACTGGATCAAGTCTGATGCCTCAAAAGAAAAACCCTGATGCTCTCGAGCTTATCAGAGGAAAAGGAGGAAAGATGATTGGCAGTGTCGCTGGTCTCTTGGCGGTGATCAAGGGCACGCCCCTGACCTATAACAAGGACCTCCAAGAAGGGTGGGATATCATGTACGAGACCGTTGATACGCTTAAAGACTGTATCAGAATATCATCTGGAGTACTTAGCACGATCAAAATTAACCCAGAAAGGATGAAGGCGGGTTTGTCTGCGGATATGCTTGCTACTGACTTGGCAGAGTACCTTGTGAGAAAGGGGGTACCATTCAGAGAGACACATCACATCTCAGGAGAGGCTGTCAAAATGGCAGAGGACAGGAACTGCTCTCTGAGTGATCTTACAGTAGACGACTTGAAAACGATCAATCCATTGTTTGAACAGGATGTGGTGGATGTGTGGGATTTCCAGAGATCTGCAGAGATGAGAGATACAGAAGGAGGCGCAAGCTCTCGGTCTGTTTTGGAGCAGGTTGAAAAGTTGAGAACGTACCTGCGAAATACAGAATAGTAGTATTACTGAATTAAATACGGTAATGTAAGAATTATTATATTGCTTTCAGGTTGGACGATACCCCTTGTCATGACAACGCTTGTTCGAATTATTTTCCTTGCATTGCTTTCCGTGACTCCAGCTCACGCTGGATGCAAAAAGCGTAAAGCTACAAATGTTCTTCCTGATGAAGTATCTTTGAATGCCGAACGATATCTTTCTGCCTCTCAATCTGTTGACCTTGAGAGCCTGCCGAAAGAATTCTCTTGGCTAGGTCAAAATATGTTGGCTCCTTCATGGAATCAGCACATTCCGCAATACTGTGGAAGCTGCTGGTTGCATGGAACTCTTTCTATGATTCAGGATAGATTGAAAATCCAGAAGAAAGGGCTGGGTCCTGATGTGATGCTTGCCAGACAGAGTTTGTTGAACTGTGCTGCGTTCCATGATCTGGGAGGTGGATGTGATGGAGGTGATGTCATCGATGTCCTTCGATATATGACACGATATGGACTTCCTGATGAATCATGTCAGCCATATACTGCAACAGATCATACGAAATATGGCAAAAAGGCCACCAAGTGTCCTGCAGGTGGATACTGTTCCAACTGCATGACAATTGATGACAAGGACACATGCTGGTCTGTGAAATCTCCGATTCGTTATTTCTTGGATGGATATGGGACGGTTGATTCGCCTGGGGAGGAGGCTATGATGAAGGAAATATATGCTGGAGGCCCAATCACATGCAGTTTGGCAACCCCAGACAAGTTTGACTATGGATATCATTCTGGGGTGTATGTTGATCCGGATAATGTGACGGATGTTGATCATGATGTCGAGGTTGTGGGTTGGGGAGAGACGGATGACGGTCAAAAGTATTGGATTATCCGTAATAGTTGGGGAACGTATTGGGGTCAGTTGGGCTTTTTCAAACTGGAGAGAGGAACAAATGCTCTTCAAATTGAAGCAGGTGACTGCTGGTGGGCTGTACCTACTTGGAAGGATGAAAAAGATGTGCGAGATGGGAAAATGGTTGGGACAATGTGGGGAATTTTCACGGCAGAGGAAGCAGAGAAGATTAAACCAGAACCTGGAAAGCATCCTCATGAAGATGATGACACAGTAGCAGCCTTTTGATTCGGCGTTACACATGTTCTTATAGCTCTAATTTTTTATATTTTTTCCACCACATATGTAACGATTATATTATTTTTTTGCTCTCCTGGTGGGCTTGGATCTGCGTGTACTGGGAGCCTCATAAGCATGACCAAAGGTATTTGGATCTCCTTGACGAAGTTTACTCCTCACACTCGGCAATGCATAGTTGACAAGATTTCTTCTCCTTGTAGATGCGCGGATTGCTGTTGCGGGTGTCTGAAGAGATGCTTCATGCCTGCAGTGGTGAGACAACAGTGAGATTATCAAATCATACATACCAGGACAACACACATCTCGTCACGTACCTAGACACAAATTCAATATCGTTTGCGTCTTCACTTTCATGTTGAGCTTTTGGTGTATGGCAATCACCAGTACAGGAGATTGCATCATCAAGTCCACAGAACTGAAGAGTCTCTGGAGCCTCTGTAGTCTCTTCAAGCTCTTGCATGGCTGAGAAGTTTGTTCGAGACAAGCCCTGAAAGGATGTTCTACGTTCATTTTCAAGATTTTCCAGTCTCATCAACACAGGAGAGAGCCATGGATGATATGCTTCGGTCATTCCATCTGGGATTGGGGACTCACAAGCATGTGCCTCTTTCTTGGGCTCCTCTTCGGGAGGAGAGACGTGATTGAACTGTTTCGAAAGCCTTCGAATACCATATGATTTCCGATTGGAGTTGCTTTTTGGCTTTGTTTTGCTAGTATTCTGCTCAAGGGACTTCATCTTTGCCAGGATCTCTTGATATTTTCCCTCCAAGGAAACCAGAGATTTTTCCTTCTCTTGGACCACCAGCCTCATTCCCTCTAATGCACTTTTTAGTTCCATTTCTTTAACATTAGAAAGAGCAACACGACTTCTCATCATATGGCCCAAGGCGTCGTGCTCTTTACGGAGTTGCTCAGACTGCTGTGCCAGGAATTGGTTCTCCTTCGCCAGCAGTCTATTCGTGTCAAGCAGTGACCGAATCTTCCTTTCGTACCCTACTGTATCCGTTTCTATACTTTCAGAAGTATTTGGACGTGATATTCCAACCAGTGTTGTCTTTCTGGAACGACTCATCAGTGACGTTCAGAAGGAGCAATAACACGTGTTCTTTTCCTTCAACCGATATCTCGCACGGCAGAGGACACTACTAGTTGAAATATGTAAATTTTTAAAGTATTATTTGTAATCATAATGGAAAACGGATGACATGTACATGTCACCTGCGCCATGACAATCTAGTGCATGAGCTCATGCAAAACATTCAATCTTGTGATTCACCTTGCAACAACAGTCTGTGATTTATTTCTGAGGATCATTGAACTCATCTGCTTGTTATTGATATAAATTAAACAGTCGTCTTCATCTCTGATGACACATGTGGTTGGTGATACCACTTCAACGTAACCGTCAATTGCAACAGACCCAGAAGAGGTCAACAGTTGGACATGGTCACCAACAACCAAGACTCGACTGGAATAGATGGCAATTCCCGATACTATGTTTGACAGCAGTGGCTGTGCAGCAAGACCAATGATAATGGAAGAGGCTCCCAATGAAGTCCAGATAGGAAGAGGGTTGAAGCCAAATGCCAAGAGAGACTGGTAGCCACAAAAAATCCACCCAATCACAGAGGTGATAGACTTGATTGATTCGATGAACCTGGACAGCCCCAGAACTTCTCCCCCACTTTTCTTGGACTTTTGTTGACTTGCACGTTGCATTTCTGACAAGAAAGTGTCCTTGACGTTCAATATGATGCGGAAGGCGAGCACAATAACAATGCATTCACCTGTATCCTGGAAAATCTGTGCCAGAGTTTTTGCATTATTGGCAAGTTCCGTGTATCCAAAGATCACAGGAGATGCCTTTTTGAGAACAAGGTGAAGAACAGACAGCCATATCGTTCCATACTTAACCAGCAAGAGAGCTGGTACCCATTGGCTGATGGGTTTCACAATACTGTTCAAAATAGTTGATACAATACCAACCGAATCGTCATCCGTCGACCGTTGAAGCAACATCGTCACAAAATACGACATCACTAGAGGAATAGCAATGAGAATTGTGGAATCCAAAGATGCCTTGCTTGCCACCGATACCAAAGACTCTTTGCTTTGAACTGCAGTCGATAGTGTGTCAAGCACAGGAACACCAGTTTTCCCCAGATTCCCCGTCACTTCTGCCAGCAGAGCAGGCTCAGCAGATACTTGTTGTAAATTTCTTTCATTATACAAAGGGTTCACCCTTTTCTCTCCAACAGGAATGGAACGTGACCAGGACAGGATCTGTGGAAACTTTGGAACGCGAGTCGACAGACCACACGTCGATAGACTGGAACAGCCACGAGTTCTCATCTAGGATGAATCAAATTGATTCGTATTCATTAAAATCTTTAAAATACTACGGGGCACGTGTGCGCATCCAGGTCTCAACATTCAAAATTCTGCCTTTTCACGGTCGACACGGCGATCCGAGTGAAATGGACAAAATGTTCCCATCAGAGGGTCCTCCCAGAAGGGCTTTCGAGTCTCAACAAGGGTGCTCACTTCCCCATCCAACTGGCCCTTTGATGGGAGGAAACAATGATTTACTGCAGAAGTAGTAAACATAGGCAACATGGTTGAATCGGTTGACTGGTTTGAGGATGCAATCGTCATCACAAAGCATGCATGAGACCTTTTTCTATATTTTACACTTCAAGTGTGTGTGTCCGTGTACATACATAAGGTCTCTTATCTTTGTTTTGTTTCGGGTCAACTGATGCTGACTGATCATATGGCCTGCCTCGAGAGAACCGAACGGATGCTCGTGTCGTTACAATGACACGAAATAAACCGGATATACGAGCAAAATAAAGTTACCAATAAATTTCCAGTGTTTTCATAACTATGTATCGCTCAACGTGGATTGTTCTGAGCTGGTTCTTGCTGTTGTTGTCACACCTTGGTCAGAGCGTTGTTGTTGCTCGCGAATTAGCAGAAAATTCTACCCTACCTGAAGGTGAAGATCGTCTGTATTTCAGTACTGTCATCAGAAATGCAAAAATTATAGAAGAAACTATCGATGATGAGACGTTTTTGGCCAATGTCACGGTTCAATTCAAGACAGGGCCAAATCCACCAAAAAGTGAGTACTTTTTCAAATGTGTACCAGAGTCCATCACGGACGGGTGTGAAGCTATAGCTCCCAATTCAACAGTAACTGGTCCATTACCGATAGTACTTGGAGAAGTCACAGCAACAATAGTCAATCTGGACTTTTCTCCCGGCACCTTTTATACATGTCATGTCGGTGCCAACGTTGGCAAGATCACCTCGTGTGAAGATGTATCAAGTGGGTCAGGACCTGAGGGAAAGTACTTTTATCTCGCTCCAAATGGAGTGACTGTTTTATGTCCCGAAGCTGAGGTAGGAAGGACAGGGTACATCAATGGAATCAAATATACCAAGGTTGATGAACAGACACTGAGGTCAATGGCCAACAATATTTTATTGTGGAATCGTCTACCGTTTGTATGTACCTCTGGAATCACTGACATGTCATATTTGCTTACAACTACTCCAAATCCTGTGAGTAGAGTTGCAAATGCGCCTTTCCAGAAGTTTAATGAGAACATTGCATCATGGGATACGAGCAGTGTCGTATCCATGAGTTTCATGTTTGGGAATGCAAATTCATTCAACAGCCCTGTCGACTGGTGGGATGTAAGCAACGTGCGACGAATGGATGGCATGTTTTGTCTGGCAATGGCGTTCAATCAATCATTGTCTTCGTGGAATACAGGAAATGTGGTGACATTTAAAGAAATGTTCCTCGGAGCTTCAAAATTCAACAGTGACATTGGCAACTGGGACACAAGCAAAGCAGAGGACATGTCGTATATGTTTGACCATGCATCCAATTTCAACCAAAATATTGGAAATTGGATCACATCAAACGTTCGTAACATGGCGTACATGTTCAATTATGCGTTTCGATTCAATCAGAATCTTGGAAGGTGGGACACAACTCAGGTTGCTGACATGAACCATATGTTTGCCGCTGCCACAGTCTTCAACCAAAACCTCAACTCTTGGAATACTGAAAAGGTGGAGAACTTCAATGCAATGTTTGCATACACAGATACCTTTAATGGAGCCATTGATCAGTGGAAAACAAACAATGCCAAGAGCACCATTCAAATGTTCAACTTTGCTGCTGCTTTCAACAGAGACATTGGCTCCTGGAATGTCTCCAAGGTCACTACAATGGCATGGATGTTTTATGGTGCCTCTGTATTCAACAAGAATATCGGTGGCTGGAACACGGGAAACGTTGTGAGCATGACAGGAATGTTTATGAGCACCTCATTCAACCACGATTTGACACGTTGGGATGCAAGCAAAGTCACATCATGCCAGGGATTTGCCGATAATGGCGCACTAAATGTCACCAACTATCCCAGGCTCAACTGTGTGCTAGGATATTGTGCCACAGGAAGGACATATCAAAAGCTTTCTCCCACCATTGTATATGCTCAAATGGAGAGCGGTGCTGCATCAAGTATTACTGCCCAGAAGGTCGATCTCCAAAACTACTGTTCACCATTCTAAGGGTACATGATTCAATGTGATTGATCCGGTTTTTCCTCCATCACATCATACTACTACAACGCATGCATGCATGCATTCATCCAGATCTCTCTAGAGAGAGATTCCTCATGGGAAGGACCTGGACCTTGGATATTACAACAGGTATCGAAGGCGATGCCTCATTGTCAATGTTGTATATATTTTGAGTCAGACATAAAAGACCATTATATTTCTATTATAGTTTCAACTTTAAACGACATAAGCACGGACGTTTCGAATAGGTTTGGAAACACTCGAGGGCTCTCTAAGACGACCTCCGCGGCGAAGAGACTTTGACAGGTGCTTGGCCCGATATTGTACGTGTACATTGTATTCTATTACTTTAGAGACCAGATTTTATATAGTAGTTGAACTAATTCCGTCTCGAAACGGGTGGTGTGGTGGCACACATCTTCAACTCCTTGAAATCCCAGACCTGATTCTCAAGTGGTCGGGTCTGGTAGTAGGTTTGGCGGAGCAACCCTACTATTGTCTGTATGAATGCAAAGCTTAGCTAGATGTCGACAATTGTCTCATTCTCAGTCTGATTTGCAAATGCAGCCACTGACCTACCCGCTTTACCGACGATTCTAGAACACGCTTTCTGTCCGGTCCACGAGAAATTTGATCGGTGATTTCTGTCGATTGTAGTCGCCTCGATTGGAGCGTAGTAGATTGAAGATATCGATGCAGCCAGCAGTTTCCAAGGCGATGGAACCAAAATCTCACAGAGAAAAGGTTGAAGACGAATTCGAGCTCGATGAAGAAGACTTGTACGGTGGAGATGACGAGAAGGCGGTTCAGTCGAGCGAGATTGATGTTTCCTCTGGTGTTGTTCTCCCAGAGAGTGATGACGAGGAGGAAAGCAACACTGTACCTGAAGCCCAAGGTGTTGCTATCGGCAAAAAAGTAGATGTTGCTGAAGATGATTCGAGTGATATTGGATCCCTCCCAGCATTTTCACCAAAACAGAGGGACGAACAGGGGATTTCAATTGCCATGTCCCTTCCAGGGACACACTTTCTGCATCACCTGAATCAACCAACAATGCCTCTGGAACCAGATGCAGGTTTGATGGGAACCTCTGCTCCCATTCGAATACCAAAATCCCATAGAACAGGCGTTGTCAATGGATCTCCAGGAGCACGTAAAGGATTTGGTGCAGACTTTGTGCCCCCACACATGCTGGAAGATCATGGAAAGGATCCCAGTGAACTATTTTCGCCTGCCTCTGTCAAGAGGGAAAAGTTGTTTGCACGCAATGCCATTTTGCGTTCAACTGGATTTATTGAAATCAAACAGTTTACAGCACCAACTGGAGAAATAATAGACGCCGTCAAGGAGAGTGCCATGCCTGAGGAGCGCATTAGCCCTCTTCATAGCGAACCAGTGTCAGTGCCATTTGAGCCAGGATTTTCAACAAAGCCCATGGCCTCGTCACTGACAGCATTGCTCGGGACATCGTCATAAATTCTTAAAATAAAGCGCGAGTTGATCATTCAGTAGCTGAAAGCTACGCCTGTTGTATCAGCTCGAGCGGTATGATAATTTTCCCCTACCAACCACATGAACATGAACACTGTGTGGATGGTTTATGTAGGACTACGTACTGGTAACTACTACTACTACTACTACTATTTCTGTATGTCATCTCGCAATTTTCGAAATACGGTGATGGATATATTTTCCATGTTTCTGTTTCGTTCTGTAACAAATGTATGCTCGTTCGTCAGATCTGGATCTATGAAATGATCAAATGCATCATGTATGTGACTACCCATAACACGATTGGTAACGTGACATTTCGTATACAACACGGCATCATCCGTAGATGTTCACATACATTTTTACATTATATATTTACTTTCATATGATGAAACGTAACGACATACATTGGTTTATATACCTACATTACCAGAGATGCTGTTAACTGGACGACCACGTGGTCGTTGTGGTGTACCTTTGCAACTTTCCAAAGGATCACCTCGTCTCGTACAAGAGACACGATATCACATAGGCATTAGAAAAGATAGAATCGAACGAGGATGTGCACCTGTAGCACTTCGTACGCGGGGTGTACAAGCCTCGTCCCGTGACGTGGCCCAGACCGTGTCGGACCTCGGACCTTCTGAGGGATTACAGAAGAATATAGTCGTTGTTGGCAGTGGATGGGCTACTGCAACACTTTTGAAAACATTGAACAAAAGAGATCGTGCGGGATCTGACGTTGAGATCACCGTCGTGTCTCCCAGGAATTACTTTTTGTACACTCCTCTCCTCCCATCGACAATCACAGGTCTCGTAGAGGAACGATCCATCGTCGAGCCCATGAGAAGCTTGGTGAAAGATAAAGGTTCGTTTATTGAAGCTGCTGTATTGGATGTGGACCCTGAGAAGAAAGAATTGCTATGCGAAAAGACATTCTGTAGCGTATGCGAAGCAAAGAGGGCAAGAGGGGATCATGTTGGAGACCACAATCACACATTCACCCTACCATACGATGTCCTCGTTATGGCTGTAGGTAGTGTAACGGCTGATTTTGGAGTTCCAGGGGTGCGAAAGCACTGCTGGTTTTTGAAATCCATTGAAGATGCTCATTCCCTGAGGGTACATTTGAACAGAAGGTTTGAACAGGCAGCACAAATGATTCAAAAAGATGGAGAATCTGATGAGCAAAGAGATGCCATCAAGCGTCTCTTAAATATAACAATTGTTGGAGGTGGTCCAACGGGTGTCGAAGTGGCTGCAGAGTTGAGTGACTTTGTGTTGCAAGATATGGTGAAATTGTTCCCAGAGGTGCCTCTGGAGGATGTCAGCATCAACCTGATGGATCCAGGGGATCACGTTCTGAGAGCGTACAGTCCTGCGATCGGAGATTATGCCCAAAAGCTATTTTTAGAGAAACAACATGTGAATGTGATGCTCAACAAGCGAATCGTGGGTGTCGAGGAGGACTGTCTCTTGGTGACAAACATGGCAACTGGGGAGGAAGAGAAACTGCCGTATGGAACATGTGTGTGGGCCACAGGCGTAGCACCTCATCCATTGGTGACAGGATTAAAGAAAAAGCTAGAACCGCAGCCTGGAGACTCCGAGAGGCATGGTTTCCTCGTGGATCAGTACTTTAGAGTACAGGGAGCTCCTGGAGGCTCAATCTTAGCCTTCATTCTCTTCAAATCAGCAAAACATTTAGATTTTAAGCATTCAGTGTTTGGAAAGGTCGTTGGTGGCTTTGATGTGTTGTCACGGATGGAAAAGATACCTTGGGAGACTGTGCAGTCATGGCAGATACTAATGGGAAACCTCTTCCTGCAACAGCCCAAGTTGCCAGACAGGAAGCTGCACACCTTGCACAGATGATGAATACTGGATCTATCCAGTTCAATGACAATACAACAACTCTGTCAGAAAAGGCAGCGCCTTTTTCATACAAGCATCTGGGACAGCTTGCCTACTTGGGGCATGACGAAGCAGCCTTTGACTTACCTGTTGGTGGGGACAAGGGCACGTTACACGGACTTGCCATTGGACATTTATGGAGAGGTATGGAGACCATGATGCAAGTATCTCCACGAAACATGTCCATGGTATTCTTTGACTGGATAAAGGTGAAACTTTTTGGCAGAAATTTGAGTGATGTTTGATTCTACTATTCTTTGATACTCTTTGATATTTTGTATTGATTGATGTTCTATGATACTGTCCATGATTATGTAAAGCAATGACCAAGCAACTCCCAACAGATATATAGACAGAAAGAGATGCCAAGTTTGGCTTGGCTTGCAAGGCAAATTGAAATTTCAAGCTTGAGAGGCCTAGGCCTGAAGGTCAACTCTTGAGAAACAACCATCCATCATATTGATGATTCTACAGATCTACTCTCTCAACAAAATAAAAATAAATTAAACTAGTTTTACAATCAGTCACGGAGAAACACGTGGATTCTCTGAGGAAAAGAGAACTTGGAGCAGAATCATCACACCGAATCCAAGTCTACTCGCATCACATCCACGTGACCCATACTCTCTGTGGAATATCATATTCTTTATCCATTTTAATCGTACGTGTGAGATATATATCTTTGGGTTGACACGGGAGGTCTCAACGGATTGGCATCCGTCAACAACGCTAGGGTCGAAAGCATGGATCGTGGGTTTTTGTTGGGTTTTATACTGTCTGTATTTCTTAAATAATCATATTTGAGATTTGATACGGGTGGGAGAGGGTAACATGGCAAGAATGGGCGAGACATGTGCAGGCTGCCGCATGGCGGACATGCGAACGCGAAGGAACCCTACGGTCCTGGCGATGGTGAGACGTCAAAGGGCGTCTGTACCTCTTTTATGTATTTATATTGATAGAAATGATATCTATGTCGGAGATTCTGTATTCTGTAGGGCGTCTTGGTCGTCATGTCATTTGTGTAACTGGCTGAGACGAGAGTAACGATATGAATGCTAGAAAAGTCGGTCAGAAACGGCATCAGCATGATCTAGATGGGTTTGAATATGTCATGAGGATGCCCGGAAGGAGTAGGAGTGGAAGGAAGGTGAAGCCAAAGGTATACAGTGATGGGACTGTGTCCCTGGTGGGCTGTGTGGATGAATCTGGAACGATTGGAAAGCCTCTTCAGGCGTATATTCCAGTACAAATTGAAAAGAATGTGGAATCACCGAAAGATACAAGTGCAGAGGATTGTCAGTCGCCAATGGCGAGAGACGTACATAGACGTATTATTGGCGACACTCAGCAGCCTAAAAGGAATGGGGTGAAGCATACTGGAGGTGGTATATTCAAGGCTGCGGCAGTGAATGTTCTTCGAGAAGAGTGTCGATTGATGACAACTGGGGAGATCACGAAAGCTGCCCTGCAGCGAGGTTTTATAAAGTGTAGTGGTAAGACTCCAGATGCTACCATGGCGTCTGCCTTGTATACTGACATCAAGCGCCATATCAGCGAGTCAGTCTTTGTGAGACCTCGGGAGGGTCTATTTGGATTGCGTGAATGGGATGGAAACCATGTGGCGTTTTCTTCTTTAGACAGGAAAAAATCTGAAGAGTGCTCATACTCGAATGGGTCGAATAAAAAGGAGACGGTCAAAGGAGCTGTCCTGAAATACAATACAGATGTCTTGGAGACTGTTGGACAGACTCTAGGGTCCACGAATGGACTGACACAAGCAGGATCTTATGCTTATAGAGATGGGCTTATTGATCTGCTCTCTGCAGCAGAACGGGTGAATAACAACTTTGTGTCTCAGTCACCGAAAAGAAAGAGGAGAGTACTCATCACTGCTATCGATGGTACGAGTCCTACATTTGTCGATGGTGCTCGGGTAGGAGGAAAGGCATGCAGGATGCCTCATGTACGGAGTCCGCGGAACAGGCGCAAGCCACAGCCTGATCGAATAAGCAACGAGGGTTCTGTAGGCGAGAAAGGGTCAGTTGTCTGTGTGAAACAAGACAATAATCAAGATATATGCGTACAGTCTCCTATAACAAAGCATATCGAAGGTATACAAGAGCTTTTGAAGTCCCAGAATATGGAGGATGGCTATTCAGATAATGATTTGAAAGGTCAATTGCAATTTTTGAGATACTGCGTACAAAATCCAAATGATATAACAAGAGTTCGGGCTGAAGAGACTCTTTTGAATATTGAAGAGGCGCTGCTGTCCCAAAAACAACGAATGTCAGCTGATGAAACACTGAACAATGCATGGAAACCCCAAGAAGATGAATTCATGAAAGAGTTTTGCAATGATGAGAAGAATGAGCACTGAGGATGTATAACATACTTGAATGTCATGTAACAATTATAACGAGCATTCTATAATAGACAAGCAAATATATAGCAACAGATTCATTGGTGGTTGTTGACACACTAGGATGGAGGAGTCTCCATTGCTGTGACTGTGGCACTCACCAACTTTTTGAGATATCCGAGCTGGCGTATCACCTTTTCTCTGTCAACGCTCAGTATCTTTTCATCAAATCTACCAACGGATTCTTCTACATTGTCCAAGAGCGACAGTACTTTAATCTCTAGGATGGTTTTCAGAGCATTTCTTTCGCTTTGCCAGTCTTCCAAGTGGGGCTGCTTTTCAGGTATTGCTTCAATCTGTGTCACGCTGTGACAAGATTCCCGGTGTTCTTTCTTTTCAGTCCATGGTTCTTCATTCTCAATGTCCCCTTGATCTTCTTCTGAATCAACCTGACTCGTTTTACTGGAGAGTTCCATTGTTACCTCGAGGGGACCCTCTTCTGTGCATTCATCACCATCAGGAGCAAGAGTGGGTGAGAGAGTACCTTCTTCGTCTACTTGTAAATCCTGTACAGATATATTGTCATTTCTTGACGACGATGTGATTGAAGCTAATTTCTTCCGAAGAGAAATGAGCTGTGCAGTTCTCTTATCAAGAGCATCCTCAGTGTCTTTGAGTTTTTTCTCCATACCCTCCAAACTGGCTTGGAGGTCCAAGACTTCCTTGTCTCTCTCCCCCAAACGCTTTGTCAATGCAACCATGACATCTCTTTGTTTCAACAAGAGGCTCTTTAGTTTTTCTGTCGCTGCCTTATCTTCTGCAATCAGCCTTCTTTCATTCTCCAATTCTGCCATCTTTTTCTTATACTCTTCTCTAATTCTGCTCTGCTCTTGCGCGAGCATACTCTTGAATGCTGGAGTATCCTGAACAGTTTGACCACCTACAAGTAACTGGCTTTGCATGGATGATATTCTCTTCTGCAGAGACGACATGGCTGCCTTTTGCCTAGCAATTTCTGCCGATTGCCGTTCCAGCGCAGTCATGGCAGCTATTTTATCAGCCTGTTCTTTCCTCCTCGCTTCTTCGAGCTGTAAAACTAATCTTTTATCTACAAGATCTTTACTGCGCACTTGAAGTTCTGCTCGAAGTCGTTTCAGCTCTCTCTCATACTTTTTCAACAGTGTCCTGTGATTTTCATCTTCATTCACCCTGGGAGCATTTTTCACCTTCTTCGCCCTATTAGCAAACTTCAAGGTAGAGAGAGATTCAGAAAATGACTCAACCGCTGGTGATATGACGGCCACAAACGTCGTCTTACAATTTCCTCCCAAGGAATCTTCCAAAATCCTTGTGAGTTTTGAATCCCTATAGGGCACGTGTGCCCCCTTTACATTCTGTCTTCTCGGGTCTGTAAGCGCCCCGATCACATTACCTAGAGCGCTTAAACTCTGGTTAATCTTTTTACTTTCTTCCAGACGAGCACCACGGGCCCCGGTAATGTGCACCCTCTCACTACCTGCCAAATCTACAAGGTTCAACTTGCCAATCCTCACAATACGTTCACTCTGCTCTGGCCCTGTCTGGCACAAATAACTCTTCTCAACGACCAGGATGAAAATCGCATGCGACCTTGAAGACAATTCATTCAACTTGGTCGCACCAGTGGTACGTGCCTGGGAGCCACGAGACATCAAGTCATACACATCTGCTGGAGTTCTCACAACCCATTCACTCAAACCTTCTACATACACCCCGCGTTTCGAATCTTCCCGGATCATCAGATTTTTATTTTCCGGCTTGAGAAGGTCAGAAATGACCTCATTATAAATCTGCAGATACGACGCTCTCACCAAATAATTCACCGTATCACCTGCAGTTGCCCCACAATCATGGGAGATGTGCTCAAATACATCATCAACAGCCCTGGGAATCACACCTCTTTCATCTCCAGCCAGGGTTCCCGTCATTGTATGCGTCTTACCAGCCCCAGTTTGACCATATGCGATGATCGATGCATTATACCCTTGTAGAGCATTCATCACCACATCCCTGGCAGACTCTGTATACACATCTTCTTGTCTGGCTTCTGGAGAATACACCCTATCAAAACCAAATCTGTATGTGTTATAAATAATGCCATTTTCTACTCCACCATGAGCGATGGAATTCAAATTTTCAGACAATGTCAGGCTATCAGATTGTTCATTTGACTCTATGGAGTATGCCTTGGCAAATGGATAGGAACCCTTCAGCTCCCTCTTAAGGGGAGGCCTCACTCGAACCACCACTTTGATACGATCATTTCCTTCTTCTTGCACAGCAGTATCACCAATCATCTCGCCCGGGAAAGAAGCACATGGCACACCACGTTCAACAAACTCGCCAACAAACTCTTCCCTTTCAAGATCAGAATCTACCCCATTCTCGGGATTCTCTCTAAAATCTTCTATATATCCATTCATAGGAAATGATACGCCATTTGAGTGACCTTGAAAGAGTCCAGGCTCGTCTGTTCCACGAGTGTTGTGATGACTACAATCTTCTGTCATTCTACTCTTCCTCTAGAGATCCATGCGACTCTTGTATCACTATTATGTAACTTCTTAATAGTTTAATAATAACACTACTTTCCAATTCGTCATGTAAAGGAAGTAAGAGTTCCAGTTTTCAAAAACAAAAACTGAAAAAAAGTCAAATTTAAGCATCACCCGGGTGCGCTTGAAGGACGACAGTGTCTGGAATCTGGTGGACCAAGCATATGGATACCAGATTAGACACGTATATGCATCTCACAAGAGCACAAGGCCATTATATTGATAAAGAATAAGAGTATCAGGAAAATCTGCACGAATGTAGCAATTAAGGGATAGCAAAGTAACGTGCAAAGCCAGAGTTATGGTGAGATAGTCACAAAGACTTGGCAGACACACCATGGCATCTCTGACCCATATAACTGAGAGTATCACTCAAGCAACCAATGCTACTCCTAATCATCATCATAATCAGAAGCCTAGGCATGCCATCGTGGAGCAATGGATTGGATTTTGGAATTCCAACACTCTTGGAATCTCCAGCACCAGTCAGAAAAAACACGGCACTCGTGATGAATTTCGATTCGTTATTTTCCTTATCAATTCATCTATAGAATCTTTAGAATGTATGCTTGGTTGCTTTGGTGCGGGAATGGTGGTGGTTCCTTTGAACTGGCGTTGGAGCTTGGAAGACATGTGTGGAGCACTGGAGGATATGAAGCATGCCATTGTTGGGGTCGTTGTGGATCAACACTTTGAAGAGCTTGCAATGAATTTACTCTCTCTTGTGTGTGAGAATGGTACAATGATCGTGAGAGTGTCTGATCCCATACCCAAGAGAATGCAACCATCACAACTCATGGTGGAAGCTGGACTGTCAAAGGCTCCCCACAATGTCGCATGTGTTATTTTCACGTCAGGTACTGCATCAAAGCCGAAAGCAGCCATGCTGACGCATGATAACATACTATTTCAATGTCATCAGAAAATTGTGTGCTGTGGGTATTGTGAATCAGACGTATATCTACACATGGCTCCCCTCTTTCATGTTGGTGGTCTGGTCAGTGCACTGGCAATGGTTGTGGCGAATGCACGGCATGTGTTCATGCCCACGCCACAATTTGACCCCCATTTGGCTCTAGAACGATTGAGAGAGAATTCGTGCACAAGTTTCATCGCGGTTCCCACGATGCTGAAAGATTTACTTGATGCGAATGAAGAATATGGTAGTGGCAGGAAATTTGAGACTCTTAAAAGGATCCTAGTCGGTGCTGGAGGTCTTGATGACGCTGATGCAGCTCGTGTTCAAAGAGTGATGCCCCATGCAACACTTCTGACCGCATATGGAATGACAGAAGCGTGTAGTTCTATGTCATACAAAGTCATTAGGGCAGGGCTACCTCGGGAATCTTCGGGTGAACATGTTTGTGTTGGGGAGATGCCCAATGGGATTCATGTGGGAGTATTGAATCAACACGGATATGTACATATTCATGGTAAAGGAGAATTGGTAACACGGGGGAGGCATGTGTTTCACGGGTATTATACAGGAAAGCCAACATATAGGCAATCCCCAGACTTTGTCTGCGATGCTCGAGGGAATGTGTGGTTTCGAACTGGAGATCTTGGACTGATATCTGGGTCGACTCTGTGGCTCACTGGAAGAGTTAAAGACATGATTAAAACTGGAGGGGAGAATGTAGCAGCTGCTGAAGTCGAACGGATACTCATGAAGCATTCTGACATTGTAGAATGTAGTGTATACGCCATTCCAGATGCCCGGTGGGGACAGGCTGTAGCCGCAGCAGTTGTATGCAGGCTACCAAGACATCAACACCTTCAGGAATCTCGTAGTCTCGTGGCACCATCGATTAATGGTACCATGTATCAACGGATGAAATCACATTGTCTCAAGCAAGGGCTGTCGCCCTACAAAATTCCAAAATGCCTCATGCTGTCGTTTTCACCACTCCCACGAAATGCAACAGGGAAAGTCATAAAGCACGAGTTACAAAAAACTACCGTGGAAATCATGAATCGTGAGACTCAATCTCTTACAATATCAAAACTGTAATTTATTCTTTGACACCAAAATCTCGCCGAAGCGCGAGGAAATCCTTCATACGTGCCACCATGACTGGTGGCCATCGACGAACCCTTGTCAACCAATTCATGTCCTCATACTTTGCACATCCCACTTTGATACTATTACAAGCAAACTCCCATTCAGTCTCTGCTTTATCATACTCTTCCCGTGCCCAATACATCGCTGCTAGTGCAGCTCTCATATCCGCTGAACCAGGTGCCCTGCGAGCCAAGTACTCCATATCTTTTACCACCTCATCATCATTCGTTCCCATTTGTGCAGACATCAATGCAGCATTACTAAAAGCAAATATAGATCCATCCAACCTCCTCTGCATACCTCCTGGTCTGCCCATATCTGAACGAGCACTTTGGAAGCCATTTGCACTTTTCAAATAAAACTCACGGGCCTTTTTCCATTTGCCCAGGCTACTGTAACAGTTGCCCAGAGAATTGAGAATGTATGGATCTTCCTCGGCCCCAGCTCTGCCCGCGAGCTTGAGAGACTCTTCGTATTTGGTCGCTGCTTCATCAAACCTATCCAATCCTTCCAAGGCTAGAGCCATACCGGACATGATTCGTGCAATGTCCAGGAGCGAGTCTTCTGGCATCAAGGACAGGACCCGTTCATAGTCAATTATTGCTTCTGGAAACTTTTTACCATCGACAAAAGTATCCGCCCTCATTTCCAAGTACTGTATACTCTCAGGACTCATTCTAACGAGCTCATCAAGTGCTTTTACTGTTTGATCAAAGTTTCTATCTGCATATGAGGACCTAGCAACTTGCTCAAGAAGCTGTCTTTGGGAGAGCTCAGACCCCTTGGCAGCAAAGGGAAACACGATGCCCACTACAATGGCCCTTCTACATAGATTCGTAGCAGCAGTGCTCTCGTGGAATGCATTCCTCCGCGCCGTGCTTCTTCTGGTCTCGGAGACCGTGGCCCCAACCTTGTCGTTTCTTTGACACGGTTTAACAGTAAACCAGTACCTCCCATGCACACAAGAGACTCTATACATTATTACTACTATACAATTGTATTATTTAATGCAAAATACGACAATACAGAACCCTCTTCTGCTCTTCTTTCAAGAGCCAAAGAGAAAATCAGGAAAAAATCCATCTAGACTCGAGGTCGAGAGGAAACCAACTCTAACCACCTCTCGTTAATCTGATACATACACGTTTTAGCTTCAATATACCATAAATTTGTATCATTAAAATTATATGGTAAGAAGAGAACGAAGAGGATTCACAACGATGGCCAACACGGGGTGAAGACGTGGTGACAGATGACATTCTTCGTTTGAATGATTGTTCCACGGTGCTCTCGGATACATCGTCAGAAATATGAAATATATGTATCTATGTGTATTTTAGATAGTTATATATGGCAGAGAAAGGAAAGAAACGCTTGAGGGTGGAGGTGGTTGACGCCTTTCACGGTTTAGTGTATGGAAAGACATCTAGTGGATCAGATGGGAGGCTTGGATTTTACAGAGGTGAAGGCGAAGAAGATATTTGGTTGGATGTAGAGGATTGCTGTGTGACAGCTATCGAGAAAAAAGTGACATTGCCTCCTGCAGAAAATATGACAGAGACGAGAGAGGCTGAAGGATTACAGGAGGATGCATGTGCCTTGCTGCCAGAGGAATATGATGTTGGAAATGTCGTAGCTGTAGGGCAAGCTCAGCAATATGATGCACATGTGGAGGACTTTGAATATCCAATGTCCATGACTCAAGGTGTATCAGATGAAGATCTTGGCATTCAACAACTGTTGGAGCAGAAGCCAAGGGCATCAATATTCACGACTGGGTCTGGAAAAGAGCTGAATGTTCAACTATCGAAAGAAAAGATCGATGCTGCGAAAAGATTATTGTCAGATAATGATGCTCCCAAGGAACCAGTGGGTCGTAATGCCATGTCGAGTATCTTTACCACTGGCTCTGGGTCAAAACTTTCCATCTCTAAAGAAAAGCTTGATGCAGCTGCGAAGTTCCTGGATAGTGTGGATGAGGACAAACCAAAGGTGGCTGCCACGAGTATCTTCACAACCGGGGCTGGATCTACAATTTCTATTTCAAAAGAAAAGATGGATGCAGCGGCGAGATTCCTGGCAGAAGAGGGAGATGCATCTGCAAAAGGGGATGATGATCCTTCTGCTTCTAGGATGAGCAGTAGATTTGTACCACGTGACTCAAAGGCACGGCTGCAGCAAGTCTCCAGGACGACTTCAGTGCAGACACCAGGCAATGCTTTGCTTGCAAAAAGGAGGCATCGATCTTCCAGTGGGCTGCAGACACCTCGACTGGTCACACCTCAAAATCCTGCCTTGCAAAAAATGGTCACTCCGGGTTCCAATCTCAGTGAAAAGACTCCTCAGATGACAGTCCGAAGTACCCTGCCGATAACACCTGAACTAGCAGCAAAGTATTACTTTGACGATTCATATGGACCTGGTGACGTGCGTGCTCATCTACTAGTGATGGGAGCAAATCCGGATATTGTTGTGGATGCATGGGTGAGAAATCACTACAAGTGGGTCGTCTGGAAACTTGCCTTGGTTGATTTGTACAATATTCAAAGCAATATGTTGCCATCTTTGCGGTATGATTCTGTTAAAGATGTTATATACGGTAGGTATGAGAAGGAATACGTCAAGGGCAAGAAGTCTTTCCTCAAGGGAGTGCTGCAGCGAGACACTCCGTCAGTCTTGCCATGCATTTTAAAAGTTGCATCTGTCCAAAAGGTGCCGAATCCATCATCACTCTACAGGCTTGAATTGACAGATGGGTGGTATAGTATTTTTTGTGATTGTGATGAAGCATTATCCAACCTAGTACATCGCCATGACATATATATTGGCAAAAAGTTGAGGATTTCTCATGCAGAGTTGGTGGGAGGGAGTGCTGGTGAACCTCTAGATGCAGTAAAGAACTCTCGACTGATACTTAAATATAATCAGGTACATCCTGCAAGTCATTTTGCAAAGTTAGGCCTCCAGCGGATAGAAATACCCATCACACCCTTGTCTCAAATTCATGAAAAGGGAGGTAAGACTCCTCGGACAGTTTTGACAGTCTTGAGAGTCTTCCCATCACTCATGTGGTCAAAACTTTTGAGTGGTGTGTCAACCTTCCAGACAAAAAGCCTTGCATCCAAGGCAGTAGCAGTATTAGATACCGAGCTGGAGGAAATGTCTACGAAATCAAAAGAAGCTATACAACAAGAGGAGTTGGAAATGTGCAAAGGATGGCTTCAAGAAGGCAGTGATGCAACAAGGATTGAAAAACTGTACGCCACATTTGTGGTGGCACAGTCTCAAGGCGAAAGTTTTGTCGAAGGTCTGGATGAACAGGATAGGACTGCTCTTCAACACCACATTTCTGAAAGGATGGTAGAGCTGAGCCACATACAACAAAAGCGATGCAAGGAGATGTTGGAGCAAGAGTTCCCTGCAGCATTAAGTGCCAAGTCTATCCCTTGCCAAACAGTTCTTGTAGGTGAAGTTTCACAACGCCCATTGGTGCCAAACATACCTATGGAATACTTTGATGTGGACATGTATTCACGAGTAGCCTTGCTCATGGTATGGAATCCTAACAATCAGTTTTCACATGTCAAGGAAGGTGATCAAATTTCCATCACAGCAATCGATACTTTCACGCGAGATATTGTCTCACAAAGGTACAGAGGAGAGTTCTTAGGGTCTTTAAAACAGTTACAGACAACACCACAGTCGGAGATTAGCTTGTTGAAAAAGACACTGGTATCATCAGACAGGGCAGTGCAGACGCTCAAAACGCGTGAAGAAAGAGCGATGACGATCCAAAGTTTGTTACAAAGCAATAGGCAGAATATTAGAATACCTAGATTAATAAATGTGACTGGTCTTGTTGTCAGAGCAGGCCCTGTCTACCTTGCACCTGATCTCTCCCATCATTACCAATGGGTGTTTCTTCTTGATGCATCACAGGATCTCAACAATGATTCTCCAAATTGGATGATGGCAATTCATCTCTGCGGTCCACAGGACGCTATCAAATGGTTTGACACGCTTGCAGCAGATGTGGTGTATCAGTTTGAAAATATCTCCATCACCTGTTTTGATGACAGAAACCACATCATTGCACTAGAGGGAGGCATGGCAACGGCTATAGAACGACAAAGTTCTTCTCCATTACAGAATCTTGCAGACAGCACAGGCATTTTAGAGAATCTCAGGACCAGACTTGATACTGTCATGTCAGGATAAACAAACTGCATGTATCTCTCGCCCAGCTAGGGCCATTACGTTAGGATTTGAGCTCTTGTAACTTTTTTCGATACAATTCTTTATCTCGAATCACACCCTGGTGAAGATTTTCTCTCTCTATCTTTTGTTGTTCGTGGATGTACGCAATCCCAACTCCAGTAACAGCAGTTGTGCACGCAAATATAAGCGTGACTCGCTTCATTCTACGATCATGACATCAAATTTTACAAAATAATTATTAAGATTTCCTGTCCTACATGCGAGGAAAACAAAAGAATCAAAGAATTCAAGCTCGCTGCCACAATATGCCACTTCCAACGACATCTGGTGATACATATCTGCATGCGCTGTAATCTTCCCACAATGCTTTAAAGATGAAGCGATCATCCTTTTGATAGTACTCTCCAAGAATAGGTTTGATGGCTTCTGTGGCTTCTTGTGCATGATAGTGTGGCATCTGGCTGAAGAGATGATGGGTGACATGTGTGTCTGCAATATGGTGATGAAGCATATTCAAGAGCCACCCATAGTTCCGGTCTACCGTTGCCAGAGCTCCACGTAACCAGTCCCATTCAGAGTCGGTATAATGAGGAAGTGCAGGGTGAGTATGCTGCAGCAAGGTAATCATGACGAGCCAAAAGTTGACACACAGATATGGAATGCCATATGTCTTGAGCAAACACATCCATCCCCAGGTCGATCCCGCTGCATATAACCCGCACGTTACTGCAACGAGCGCAGCATCACTTATAACAATTTCAATCCTCTCCCGCTTGCTAAAGATTGGAGACCAAGGATCAAAGTGATTGACCCAAGCATATCCAGGGTATGGTCGTGATTTGACATTAAACCACAGGTACATTGGCCAACCAAGCAACAGAGCTCCAGCGAGCTTCACCAATCTAAAGATACCGAATTGCTCCCAATCAAATCCTTCACGTCCCTCCTCCTTTACCTTTGGCACAAACACTTCATCCTTTGCCACAGACCCAGTGTTTGAGTGATGCCTCCTGTGAGAATGCTTCCAGGCGTAATATGGAACCAACAACAACGAGTGAAACACCAGACCAACTCCATCATTCACCCATTGATACTTTGAAAACGCCTGGTGTCCACATTCATGAGCCAAAACCCACACACCCGTAGAAACAGCTCCTTGGAAAAACCAGTACAGGGGCCAGCACACGCCGTAGGTCACCAACGGATTCGTCGACACGTCATCAATCTTTGTTGATCCCATATACAACATCGCAATCATAGCAAGGTCTAGGATGAGGTATGAGAACGATCTCGCGAGGGAACGCTCAAAACAATGCGCGGGAATGGCTTTGCGAAGTTGTCCAATTGTAAAATCAGGTGTATCAGTTGGCTGACGATCCATCTTGCCTTTGCTTCGCATGTTCTTCTTTTTCTCTGCGTTTCTGCGTGATGAAACTCCATTGGACATCTTTGGAGGAGTTGTCCTGACGACATCATCGGCAACTGCCAAACGAGAGGATCTTCTGGTTTGGACTGCCATGCTGATGTAAATACCTTTATACCACTATTAAATAATACGTTTATAAAATGAAATATGAAGAGTCGGGTGGATCATGTGATGATGTATATGAGTCAACGTCACGTCACCACATCCTGATTTTGTCAGATGAATGAATCAAAGACGTTCTAAGAGAAGAATCATTAGCAACAGCAAGTGGTTTGTTTGTTGTAGTGATTGATTGAAAGATCGTGTAATGGTTTTGTGAGGACTAGGTCATGCTGATGTTCATGAACATGATCATGCATGAACTCTTCATGCAGTTTGGCTATGACCTTGTATAATCTCATACCACGGGGTCAGGATGTTCTATCTTTTCTTTATTAAATATTTAATAGAATTAATTCTTGTAGTAGTAATAATAGAAGTAGTAAATTGAAGAAAGAACGTAAAGACAGACACTATACAAACACCCTTGTCTGTCTGTCGAGACACATCGACACATCATCATGCCAAAGCATCCAAAGATGGTGGTGACGCCTTGGGGAAAAGATGATGATACGTCAGCTAAAGTAAAGAGTGGTAAGCAGTTGACATTGGGTGAGACGATGCGACGATATAGAGAGCATCGTCAAGGGCCTTCACGTGCTGCTTGTGCCAAGGAGGAAGCTGCTCAGATTGTCACACCGGTGATGAAAGAAAAGAAGAAGGAGGATACAAAAGACGAAAGATGGTCATGGATGGTCGATAGACGAGATATTCATGGAAAGAGACCAAATGAAGATGGGTTTGATCCCAGGACTCTATATATTCCAGAGGAGGCTCTCAAGTCGATGACAGCGTTTCAGAGGCAGTATTGGGGCATCAAAATGCATGCCATGGACCTGCTTCTCTTTGTACGCGTAGGCTCATTTTATGAGCTGTATGATATAGATGCTGATGTTGGCCTGCGAATTGGCCTCAAGCTTGTGGGTGGTGGTGTGAACCATGCAAACTTTTGGAAGTGTGGATGTCGGGCTTCGTCATTCAACTGGTGGGCCAGAAAGTGTATATCTCTTGGATACAGAGTGGGTCGTGTTGAAGAGATACGTGACACTGCAAAGGCGACAAGGAATGTGGTGGATAGACGCCTTGTGCAGGTATACACCAGTGGCACATTTGATATGAGTTGTTGGAATGAGGCTCAGGGCGATGAAGAGGAAGTAGCGAACCCACTCATATTCTGCCTGTATGAAGATGAATGTTCTGGAATGCTCGGTGGATGCTTGGTGAATACAATATCTGCCAAAATAGAGGTGGCAGAGTGGCAAGAGGTTGACACTGCTCGGAGCACATTGGTTTCTATTCTGGAGGAATGCAATCCCATGGAAATCGTGGTTGCATCGCAGAAAAATCTGAGTATGGATACACGACGGGCTCTCTCTAGATATAGACCCATGGTGTCCAGTGGGATCGATGGCGAATGCAATGTCTCATTTTTGAGAACGGGGTGTGATGTGGACAAGACAACCCTTCCTGGATTAGAGGAGGTACGGGAGACCATCGATACACTCATGCAAGACCTTGGAGGCAGTCGTAAAGATTTTGGACATGCTATGAATACGCTTTTGGAGGGTAAAGATGTGGCCATGAGGGCCCTGCTGGTCTGTCTGTATCATGTCAAAGCAACTGGATGTGCATTTGGGATTCTCAAGAGGGCTGCTCTTGAAATGATGGCTCCATTTTGTGAAATGGGGCGAACTGGGCACATGCTTCTAAATGCAACAAGTCTTAAGAATTTGGAAATCCATCAGGGGTCCTTGGGTACAAAAGAAGGATCCTTGTATGAATTCTTGTCTTCAAAGGCATGCACAGGCATGGGTAGACGATGTGTGAGGACATGGCTGTCACATCCACTCACAAGCCTGCCTGACATTGAAGCAAGGCTTGACGCCGTGGATGCTCTGAAGCAATATGATGTGTCGGATCTCATGCAAACTTTGAGCACACTGCCTGATGTGGAGAAGATGATGCCATATGTAGCTCACCAACTCTCTCTGCTCAACCTTGATGATGAGCAAGAAAGCATGTTGCTGCTCTCGACTGGCATGCAACATCCTTCAGAGAAGGAGCGTGTTATTTACTGGGGCCAAATACAAGTATTTTCTATTGTGGTTCACAACCTGCTCTATTTTGTCGAGTCTTTGAGAACATTCATGCAGGCATCTGGAGATGAAATCTTGGGGTCTCTGCCTGTGTTTCAGAAACTAATTTCAAGTGCCACTGAAGCAAAATCAATCCTTTTACCCATATCCGGGAGCTTGCCACTTCCCAGTACAGATTTGAAAAAGGAAGATCCAGTCTCTCTACCAGAAGGAATATGGTATGCTATTGATGAGCACATGGTGTCCTATCGACAATCTCAGGATGCACTACAGGAGCATGCAAACCTTCTCATATCCATGGTTTCTCAAAGGTGGAGTGGCCCATCGAGGGTATTAAAGGCCATTAAACTCACAGGTGTAGGAGAAAGCATTGGATTAGTCTGTCCAAAGTCATTGGAAGATCATATTCTGCAACACCTCAACTGGGAACCACATGAGAGAACAAGGAGTGGCTTCCTCTACAAGGATGATGTGCTTGTACATTTGGCGGTCCGAGTTGAGGAAACAAGACGACAATATAATTTGGGAGTCAATCAAGCGATGAGCGTATTGGGTAACTTGTTTTTGGGCGACTATGGGACCCTCCTCACATTCTGTCAGAAGATTGGTGAGCTTGATGCTTTGCTCTCATTTTCAAGAGTATGCCAGGATTATGGTCAACAGTTACAGTTCACAAGGCCACGTTTTAGTAGTGAAATATCTACGAATCCATGTTTAAGGCTCACGAATGCTTGGAATCCACAGATATTGTCATCTTTGCACGTCACTATGGAGGAAGGGATCCCACACATTGTTCCCAACAGCATTAGCCTTGGAGGCACAAGCCCCAGCACGGCACTCATAAGTGGAGCAAACAGTGGAGGTAAGACCACATTTTTAAAAACTGTCGCTATAGCAGCAGTCATGTCTCAAATTGGCTGCTATATCCCCTGCTCTGACTCGATGATTGATATGGTCAATTGTATAATGACTCGTCTGGGTGCGAGGGACAGAATTCAGGCTGGAGAATCCACGTTTGCAATAGAGATGAAGGAAACATCAGCCATCCTTAACCAGGTTGATTCATATTCCCTGGCCATTATTGATGAATTGGGGAGAGGAACCGCTCCACGAGAAGGAGAGGCAATTGCTTGGGCCTCTTTGAAGGCTCTATCTGGCAGCAAGTGCAGAACCCTCTTTGCAACACATTTCCACGATTTGAACAAGGATTTTGAGCCTTTCCCTAACTTGGTTTCTCTATATCACTTGAAAATCCCACGAGGAAATGGACCAGAGTTTCATCATGACAGATTCATGTTGTTCTCTGGGCCTGCACCAGATGACTCAACAGGAGGCATGTTTTGTGCTTTACATGCCGGCATTCCCACATGTGTGGTTGAGCGTGCTTCTGAAATTTCAGGCTATCTTCGACATACCTATGGAAGGTATCAGAGCATTGAATCTAGATATCTTCAAGATTCCATCAGGCTGGTGAGGCAAGTGGCATCTAGCAGTCATCAAAAGGATGTACCCCAAAGAATTACAAAACTCCAGCAAGGCATTTTGGATTCTATGCTTGTTATGGGTATGCACCCCTTATAGTCCATCGTCTTATACTTTCATCCTCTGAGAAAGAGAATAACTTGTAATCTGATGCCCATAAAATCTTTCGAATCGGCTTGGTGTGACCAAAGAACTGACACACGACAACCCCATTCTCCACATCCCAGATGACCAAACTATATGAAGATGACCTGGATGCCGCCAAAAATTTCCCAGAAGGAGAAAAACGTACCAAATTTAACTTATTAGATGCGTGTCTCAAGGATGATGCACTCCAGACGGGGATATCGTCAGGTATTGGAAGCCCCCTCTCCTCCAGGGAGAAGCTCTCCAGTTTCAGTGGGGTATCTGAAATGTCCCAAATATGAACCAGTCCATCACTGCAGGAACATGCCAACAGTGTGCAATCCTCGAATTCTCCCAGTTCTACATGAACACTATCTGTGCATACAGGACGACCTCGAAGCTCATTTATTGACATGCATGGTGCGGAAAGCTTTCCATCAACCCACCCAGTTTCCTTATCAAAAACGTCCCACAACAATATTCGAGCTTCTTGTTGTACGAGTTGGGCATGTGCTGTCATGAGATATTGTCCATGTGAAGCAAATGATAGAAACTCACACAACACTACAGGTCCCGACTCCCAAGCTATTTCCTCATAACATGTCCCCTCTGGGATTGTCCACAGGCGACAAGATGCATCCCCAGATGCAGATGCGCAGACATCCCCGGACGCAGACAGTGATATTGAGCTTACCAATGACGAATGTCCACTCATTTGAGCAAGGCATTTGCCTGTCGTGAGGTCCCATATTCGTAAGGTGTTATCTGTGGAGGATGAAATTGCCATTGTGCTGCATGGTGTGCAAACAATGCAATTGATTCTATTTGTATGACCTTTCAATACGGCCCGTGGCGCGACACTATTTTTTATTTTTTCGTTCTCTCCCTCTAGCAACACATCAGCGAGATCATCAGTGATCCAAACACGTGCAGTCATATCCAAGGAACCAGTCAATACTTTTTGACCATCCGGCGATACAGATACAGTCGTGACAGGGCCCTCATGTCCAGTAAGAGTCGCCATGTATTCATCAGATACGGTATCAAATACATATACATTTGAATCTGAGGTAGCACAGATGAAATACGATCGCCCTCTGATCTCGATCGCCACAGAATCATATATACAAGCTCCTTCGACCCCAGAGTAGACCCAACATGCCATGCTCGATACTTTGAGTCTCAACGTTACAAAGCGCTCCTCTATTTGCTCCCAAACAGATGGGTTCAGCTCCATAGCCCTCTCATACGATTGTAAAGACTGACGAAGGATGTCATCCACCAATTTGTTCCCACCCTGACGTCGTAGACCTGTGTATCCCAGGGTCTCCAAAGCAACAGCTTTCTCTATATGCAGTTCAACAGATCTAGGACGATATGATATAGCCTGATTGATAGAATCCAATATTTTATGGTATAAACCAACAAACATATCATCATCAACGTCCGTATCAGTCACCTGGAGAACATACGACTTGCAATCTTGGAGACACAATGCTGACCTCTCACATGGATCATCCTCGACCTTCATGGTATCCCCTTACAAATATGTTTGATTTGCATGTAATAAATATAAATAAATGATTAAATAACATGCAGTAGCCAGTCAATCGACTGGTTTGACCAATCATGGACTCTAGAGTTGACCATCTCTCTCTCAACCATTATAATGGTTCAGTATCTCTTCAATTTCTACTCGGATCCATCAGGGAATGGATCCAATGCATCCTTCTCTCCATTAAAGAAATACTTCACGATGGCCTGCATCCTCTCAAACTTGTTTGGATGGTAGTTTACATGAATCATGGCTGGTCTCAGATCTCTCATCTGGTTTACATCATGTCTGACGAATTTGAACAGAATCTTAGAATTCATAAATTTGTTAATATTCATGACTCTTCGTGTAACAGAAGGATCCTACAAGGTATAACAAACTTGGTTAGCAACATGGTGACATGGTGAAAACATTCCTAGAAAACATACCGTATTTGATGGACTGTTTGGGAAGAAAATACATTCATTAAACAATGCCTGATCCCAGCCTCCTTCAGATTCCAACCTTTTGATTAATTTGTCCAAAAGGGCCATACTAGCCTCAGTTGGTCTCAGATAGAAAAGCCCAGAGTTGAATACGAATATTCTCATTGTGTGGGCATAGCGAGACCATCCCATATCTGGGTCATCAAATACATCATTGTACCCATACGCTGTCCCATGATCCCATCCATCACTCATGGACTCTACATCACTATCCCTAACAAGATGCTTGAACGGATTGTCCAATGTCAACACATCGACATCTGACAGAAGAACAGAATATCCCAAGTTTAAAAAGCGAGACAGGATTCTAAACTTTAGTGCAGAAACTGCATGATTTCCTCCATTATTCTTCTGAGAGTCTGGTATTTCCATATCCATTCTAAATGCATCAACTCCTCGTTCTTCGACATTATGCTTGGTCGCATCATCCAAGGCGACGACGAGTGCATTCTTCACACCAGCACGCTTGACACCATCCATCCACAGATCAAGCATACCACCCTTTCCAGCATAATTAATGTTACTTACAGCGACGAGTACTTCATCATCTACAGCAACTTTTTGTAATACTTCTGCAAGCTCGGGATCCGTCGCATCCCTCCTTGAACTGGGCACCCATACTCTATGTCTGTCACCTTTGCAGGCCTTGTTTGATACCACTGCCCGGCCCTCTTTTTGTGCCTGAAGTTCCTTGGCGTGTTGCACTGATTTCTTTTCCATTTCTTGTCTCATGGTAGTTATTTGATCTCTAAGTCTCTCAACAGTAGCAACCAGGTCTTTTCCTCTCATTGAGTCGACAACTGAAGCCGACCCTTCCACTTTGGCCGTTGGTCCTCCCGTCATGAGAATAGCAAAGGTGACACCCAGCAGAAACCCTCCCAAACATGTCAAGATCCAAACTTTTTTCTTCATAGTATGAGAAGAATACTCAGTTTGCCTCCGGTCTTTATTCATGAAGATGGTTGGAGGCAACTACTCTCGTCTCACCACAAGGATACCCTACACACCCTATTTCCCTGATGAAAACAGGTGATATACTTGTTTTTGTCTTGGTTACTTTATATATATATATATATATATATATGCAAATGGTACAATAGAAAAGTAACGTGGTAGCAACGTGCCATGTTTATTATTATGCTGAGGTTGTGACTGTACAGGCAATCACAGTTCCTTGTGTTAATGATGATTTCAGATGGAAGATTTCTGACTCATGCGTGTGCCGAGTGTTGAATGGTTAGGACTGCTATACATTGAATCATGGATTTGTTCTCATGAAGCATGGTCCTGCTTGTAGATTCTACCAATGTTATTAGGTAGTCTTGATAGTCCTGTGATTTGATCATGACTGCCAAGAGGCTATCTATGTCATGAAAGATGAAATGTCCTACGCTATTTCTAGACACGATACTCAAAGCTATGGTGAGTGTCTCTGATGAAAGCAACACCCAGAACAGGATTCTTTTCTGGATGACACATCTGTGGTGGTGGTAGTAGCAAGAAGGCCAAGGTACAAGACACTCTCCTTTCAACTCGCTTGATGCAGAGGATTTTATTATATGAATGTGATGCATTTTCTTCGATGTGCGTCAAGACTGAACGATCGGAATGGTAATGCCATTCTAGCAGTCGTTCAGTCATGTGCAGGAACTGTCCCGAAACAATGTGTTGGAGCATTGAAGAGAATGTTCGCTTCTGGTGGCATAGAGATGGATTGGTTGGGAACATTTATGAATTATGAACAGAAAGGTGTTCCAAAGAATGCTGGAGTGGACTGTGAGGAAGGATTTTCTCTGGTATGGTTGTTGTAGTGTTCTGTTCGTGTATATTCTGATTCGGGTGACTTGTCGTTTCATCTGCATTGTAGAGACGAATGCATAAGCTTCTAGAAGCCTTGGACTCGCCTCAGAAGCGAATACATTGTGTTCATGTGGCTGGTACAAAAGGGAAAGGGTCAACTGTGGCATTTTTAGAGTCTATTCTGAAACATAGTGGATATAGAGTTGGATGTTACACGAGCCCTCATCTTCATAGTATATGTGAGCGTATTCGCATAGATGGGAGGGAAATGAAAGAGGGTGAATTCGAAAACTTGATACGTGGGTCGAAAGCAAGCGTGGAGGCCTGCCAGCAGGAGCTGTTGCCTTTGCAAGAATCTCTGAGTCATTTTGAAGTTTTGACCGGGATGGCGTTCAAACATTTTGACAACTCTCAAGTAGATGTGGCAATTATCGAGGCCGGGCTGGGTGGAGCTAGAGATGCCACAAATGTAATAGAAAATCTTGATCTTGCTGTGCTGACACCAATAGGATTAGAGCATGCCGATGCCCTTGGTGGTAGTCTGGAGTCTATATCTAGAGCAAAAGCCGGTATTATGAAGAAAAATGTTTCAACTGTGATTGCCAGCCAGCCTTATCAGGTGGCCGAGGCTGTGCTACTTCATGAAGCTTCTCTGAAAAAGAGCAAGACATACAGAACAGAGGCGACTGTGCAATATCATGTGGAGCTCCAGGACGGTTTGGGTCAGCACCAAAATCTCGCGTGTAGGATTCCGAGAGAAATTCAAAATGCATGTTTTGAAATTGATAGTCCAGATGACTTAGAATTGGAATTGGATGTACCCATGCTGGGAGAACATCAGGCATCCAATGCAGCCACAGCACTGGCATCTGCTATTGCCCTGAGGACAGAATCGAAATACAGCAAGATAACAGTAGAATCTATAGTGTCTGGAATAAAAAATACCCCCGTCCTGCAAGGAAGATTTCAGGTGATTGAAAAAATGGAAGTCGATGGGAGACCAATCTTTGTTGTGGTTGATGGTGCACACACACAGGATTCTGCTGCATGCCTTGCAAAGACTGTTCGGCAGGTATTCCCAGGGTCGAAAATTGCATTGGTGGTATCCATGGCATCAGATAAAGACCATCAATCTTTTCTGTATGAAATTCAGAAGTCGAAGCCTTTTGTCGCTGTGTTTACTGATTCATTCATCGCAGGAGGAAGTAGTCGATCAGCTGGACCAGGTGTCCTGGTTGGGGCATGGCAAGCAGCCAAAATGAAGAATTCGATTCCAGGATGGCGATGCAGAGAACTTATACAAGCTTCCATGAAGAGTGCGATTGCAAAGGCTAGGCATGAGCTCTCTGGTGAAGATTGTAGTCCAGATCAGCCTGGAGTGATTCTGGTGACTGGAAGCCTTCATGCTGCTGGAGCAGCAATGGTCCATGCAAGCTCTAACACACAAGAGTAATATACTATTTATTCGCTTGAAATATTGATCCACTAGTAATACAGTTGCATTCTTTCGACTTTATACGGGAAATATACAAGAAGTTCCTGTCCGGAATAGAGCAGGAAACATACCACAATCATCTACCACCTCTATTGCTTCTACCACCTCTATTGCTTCTACCACCTCTGTTGCTTCTACCACCTCTACCACCTCTACCACCTCTACCACCTCTGGATCTGCCAGACCTGCCACCTCTGCCATTTCTTGACCCATTAGACCCTTCACTTCTACTAGAAGCAGTTGGCTGGCCATCTCTCGTAGATGCATTTGTTTGACCATTTCTTGTAGAGGCACTTGTTTGACCATCTCTCGCAGAGGCACTTACCTCACCATCTCTAGCAAGAACATTTGCCAGACGCTCACTGAAAGATGAATTTATCAGATCACTCATGCCTACTAGTTGGCTAGGGCTGGTAAGAAGTTGGAAATTATCTAATTGAAAATCCACATCTGGTAATTCCCCACGATCTATGCCTGCCCTCACGGCAGCAATGACATTGATGACTTCGCCAGCTGGTATAATTCCAAATATTGGATGCAATACCATGCTATCATCGTCATCTGAACCATAATAATATTCAAAGCCATCTTCAGAGTCATCGTCATAGTCATCTTCAGAATCATCTTCAGAATCATAAAGACCGTGCTCAAGATTGCATTCGGGACAGAAATCTCTGTAATAATCTGGCATAGAATCCACTGCAAAATCCCACATCTCAGAAAATGGAATATCTCGTAAATGAGCGTGTAGGAAATGGGGTTCATCATCATCATCATAATCACCACCGAACGAATCATCAGATTCAGAATCAAATATCCCAGCATATCGTCGAGGATAGTACCGATTTGATAACTCAGCGACTCGCTTTTCCAGTAATGTCAGCTCCTCTTGAGTATATGGACGACCGGCATCACCAAAGCTTACTAAACAGCCAAATGCAACTAAAGAGCCACTGTCAGCAGCAAGTGTTAACGCATCCTTTCCATCAATCCTTTTCTTCGACACTTCTGCACCATGTTCAATCAAACATTCGATTACCTCGGCATCATTCATTATAGCTGCTCTCATCAGTGCGGTATTCCCATCACGATCTACCGCATTGATATCTGCTCCTCCCTTCTTGATCAAATATGACAGAATTCTCAAATCCCCAGCTTCGGCTGCTAATATTACTGGCGTTGCTCCATTAATGCCCGTGATGTTTGCATCAGCTTTATGCTTGGACACTAAATATTCGACATTATCAAATGCACCACAGACGACTGCAACAATCAAAGGAGATCCTAAGTCTCCCGTTGCATGGGGATCTGCCCCAGCCACTTCAATCAAATACCTCAAAAGAGTGCAAGTTGGGCGACCAGCTGCCAAGTGTACCGGCATGGCTGATTTGAAATTTTCGTTATTGTCAATCTTTGCCCCTTGTTGAATCAAGTATTTTGAAATCTTAACCTTGTCTCCCATTATGGCAATATGGAGTGCTGTTAGTCCTCCCGCAGAAGGATTCTCCAGATCGGCCTTGCCAGTATCGACCAAAAGCTTCACCATCTCAAAGTTATCACTAATTACTGCACAGCACAATGCGCAAAGACCATTGTTATCATGAATCCCTTCATAGCCTAATGCTGCCAAGACCTCGTGATTCTGTAAAGTGTTCATATTCACATCAGCCCCATTCTGAATAAGATACCTTGCCAATTCCACATTACCAGTTCTCATAGTATCCATAAGAGGTGTTTTACCACCATTGCATGTTGTATTGACATTGGCTCCATGCTGTATCAAATATTTTGCGAGACCAAAGAGGCTTCGATTCACTGCGTGGTCCAGTGCAGTGCTCCCCAAATTATCCTTCTCTTCAAGATCTACCTTTAGCATTTCCACAAGAAATCGTACGATTGGATGGACCAAACTAGGATTTTTGTCTGGAAAAAAAGAATGCACCGGACCAAGTATTGATGCCATCAAGATTGTATACCCACGCTGATCCCTGCACTTTAAGCATTCTTTCGAGTGATCCACAAGGTACTTGATGACATCAGAGTGACCGAGTTCTGCTGCCATAAAACACGCTGATTTGCCTTCAAGGGTTTGGCACATTATATCGACACCACATTCCTCCACGAGAAACCTAACAGTATCAAGCTTGCCTCCCATGCTCGCAAACATCAGGGGCGATGGAAAGGTGTATGAATTCATCGACCTATAGTCTGGTACAAGCTTGCTGCCCTTCAAATGTGCCAAGAGTGCAGTATTTCCAATCCTCGCTGAACTGCCAACAACCTCCTCCACTTGCTTAGACCGTACATGGGCAAACAGTGGCTTCATCAGTTCTAAATCGAGGGAACTCGAAAGCCCATTAAATAAACAGAAATTAAACTCCCCTTTACGAATAATATCCCGTACAGAGTGAGACTCTAACAATTTCTTTGCTTGAATCCCCTTTTGTGCAACCACATAAATAGATTTTGGCACATATGTCAAGAATCCATACTCCTTCAACACTGAAGCCTTGCTAGCAAGACTTCGCATGCCCTTCCTGTGCGATGGAAAGCTCATCCTGGAAGATGAATGCAGCTCGACAATGTACGAGACGATCTCTTTTCTGCTTGCCTTGGGATCAAGAAACTCGTGAAACGCAAGATCTTCAATACCCGGTCGGTTCATCACATCTGTGTATATTGGGGTATTAGTGTTGACGTATTCAAACGCATCAAAGAAAACACCGAATAAACGTCCCTCGTATCGAGCAAAATGCTGACGAAGATCATCGTCGGATAGGATCCCAACAGCGTGCAAACTTACAGCCCCTTGTATGATTCCAAGGTCATTCATATTATCTAGATACTTCAGTATTGTCTGTAAAAGCATTTCCTCAGCAAAAACTTGCCGAACAAGAGAAACACCTGTCGTCATTTTTGGTCTCGCGATTTTCAAATATCTAATCCACGTCACTGAGGATTTCTCCACGTGCAAGTAAATACTGCTGTAGATATCTTATGTATCACCAGATACTATATATGAGATAATATTACATCAACGTCACTCACCAGGTCGCCTCAGTTATCAATCGAAATGTCGAGATCTGAACAAACTCGAGAACATGGCAAGTTGCCATTGGCAACTCTATCATAGGGTGACTATGCTTCATTATCTGTGGTAATAAGTGGCAGCAGTAGTCTTCTACCACTTTAGTCGACGTGCGTGTGTATTTACATGAATTATTTTCAAAGAAAATTTACAACTGGTCATCATCGCTGACACCCCAATCATCATCCAAATCAAGGTCGTCATCATCAAGCTCTGCCTCCAAGAGTTTCTCTTCCTCTGCTGTCAATTCCAATACATCATCATCACTGTCTTCCTGTTGTTGCTCTTCTTCTTGCTGTTGTTCTTCCTCTACTTGTTCCTCAGCAACAAGTTCTTGCTCTTGTTCCTCTCCTAAAAGCATTTCTTCTTCTTCTTCTTCTTCTTCTTGCTCCTCATCTGCAAGATCTTCTTCCTCTTCAAAAACGTCTTCTTCCTCTTGTTCTTGAGCTAGACTATCATCAAACGATGGTATTGGGTTGTCTGCAGGTTCCTCTGCCATGACGTCTTCTTCGTTAGCATCCTCAAAGGTGTCAACCTGCTCTTCTTCATACACATCATTGTCTCTTTTACCATAGGTTGATCCCATGGCAGAGTCAGTCAAAGATAAATCAGCCAATCCTTCTCCTACCAAATCTGCCACAGCATTTGGAGATCCTCCCCCAAGACTTCTTTCCTTCTCAAGCGCTTGTTCCCATCCAGGGAACAGATTAGGGTATTCATCTGGATTAGCCAAAGATTCTGCTGCTTTGGGGTTGATCTTCATCAACTCTGATTGCCAAAGCCCGACTATTTCTGTAACACGGGATGGACAGTATGTTCTTGCAAAGAAGGCAGCTTCGGGGAGACGTCCACATGCAATTAAAAGATCTACACAGCCTTGTCTATCACCCAGCATGTATTTGCATGTGAAGGCAATGTTCTGCTTTCCATGGTCTTGTGATATAGTAGCGAGATTGGCAATACCCTCAGCATTTCCTTGTGCAGAATAGAGCATCAAGAGACCACTCCAGTCAGAAGACTTGTTGAAACATGACTCTGACAGCTGCATGTCTCCGGCTGTAAATGCTAACTCTCCAAGCTGCCTCCATTTTGCTTCGCTATCAGAAACAGATGCAAGCTCTGATGCCTTATTCAAATCCCCGAGGGAGATGGTCAAATCGAATTTATAGTCATCATCAGTTGCAAGTGCCAAGGCCTTTTCTGGCTCTCCTTTTGCCTCCAGGAACTTGGCTAGCGAGTTGTGATGCTCTTTTGGAATGGACTCTAAGACTTCGTTTGCTGTTTCAAAGTCTCCACGAAGAATCAATGTCTTATACTCTACAACAGAAAGTAACAGGGCGAACGAGGTGACTCCAAACTCCCTGTCCACAAGGAAAACTCTAGATTGTGCTGCCATGTAGCCCAGCAAGTACATTGGACGGTCCAGGTGCTGAAGGGTCGTCGTCTCTCCTCCAATACAGTAATTCAGTCTCCAAGAAGCATTATTATAAATGAAACAGTCTCCGACCCATATCGCAGACTTCACAACCTCTGGAATCTCTGCTTGGAGATCAAAAGCAGCTTCAATGCCTTCTTCATCATCAATCTCTTCACCAGATTCCAAGACAGAATCGACGACATCCTGCTGGTATGACAGTAAGAATACTGCATCGTCTGAAGCGATAGCAACAGATGATCCCGACTCGGACCAATATACAGTCTTTACAGAGACATCAATGCGGCGGATGGTTTCTCCAGTCTCCCAATCCAAGAACATGATAAAGTCCTTTGTTCGCACTCCCAAAAGTGCACCACCATGAATACCAGTGATATTGAAAGGAACCTTGATTGGAAATGCCTCCTTGAAATTCTTGTACACTTTGATGGTTGTGGAGCTCTCACGAGTAGCATACACAGCAGAGTCTTGCCCCCAGACAAATTCCAAGGCTGATCCGTATGCCTTGTTTCTCCATGCGAGTGCGGTGTATACAACATATTCTCCATCTCCACATACTGCAACAAAGCGACCATTTGGAGAATGTTCCAAACTCTGAGGGTAGACATCAGAATTTCCCAAATCCTTTATAGCCAAAGGCAACCTCTCTCCATCTTCAGTCTCATCAGCAGCCTCTCCAAGAGTCTTGATATTCACGGTTTGAATTTCGTTATGACGGGCCCAGATGACTTTACCGGATGCATCCATAGACACCAAGGGATCTTCACGGCCCATTGTAATCATCACACACCCTTCATCAAATCCTAGAGCAACTGCATTACTTCCCCTGCATGTTGCAATAGCCCAGGTTCGCTCCATTCCATAATTCAATGTAGTCTCTAATCTATACGTCGTTGAATGCCACATCTTCAGAGTACCATCCTCGGAACCAGTCATGATCACAGGCAATTCTGGATGGAACTTGACACAACTAATGTTGTGAGTGTGACCATCAAGTGTCTGAATGCATGCTTTCGTCTGATAATCCCAAATCTTTACCAAACTATCATCAGCTCCAGAAACAAGATATGGTTTGTCACCTCCAGTATAGTAATCCACGCAGTTCACTCCCCTCTCATGCCCCTCCAAGGTGAAGTTTGGCACAGGAGAACCAAGTGACCACACTTTCACTGTTCGATCCAAGGACGCAGAAGCAAATGTATTCGTATCTTTGGGGTTGAATGCAACATACATGACGTAGTGTCCATGTCCTTCAAACATCTGCGTGCACATCCAATCCTTGTCCCAGTCCCACAGCTTGATCGTCATGTCATCAGAACACGTGAGTATCAAGGGAAGCGTGGGATGCACAGCCACGTGACGAATATAGTCCTGATGTGCTTCAAATTGAGCAACTTTGTCCATAGTATTGTAATTGTACACTCGTACAATCATATCATCGGCTCCACAGACCAACCATTGTTTCCGTGGAATGAATTTGACAGTTCGTACGGGCAAATCCGTCACTTCGAATGAATTGACCAGCGTATTTTCAACATAATTCCAAATACAAACATGTCCTGAGTACAAAGATGTCACAAGCCATGGCTCTGTAGGATGAACGTCCAATCCTTTGACACGCTCGGATCGTTGAGAAAACAATCTCGAGGCTTCCAACCTCAGCGGCATGATGATCCGTTGTGGTCTTTTCTTCTATGGATATTTATTTTTTAGAATATAAGTTGGATACCTGTTTAATCGGCATACTTAGAGCAGAATCCGTCGCGATGTCTCGTTGATAGAATAAAAACTTATTTTATATTTTTAAAATGTTACTTAGTGGTTTCCGCTGTCACCGGCGGGAACGTTGTTTGAAACAGATGGTTCTCTCCTCCCTTGTTGCATTACATACAAAACTTATCTTATATATATACTTTAATAGGTATGTGTATTTCTGTATTCCTGCATGCATGGTACTTGACGTGTCTTGTGATGATGACAAAGTTGTGACACCGTTTCTTGGACCTGACGTGTGACGTTCTCTTCTGCAGGGTATATATATATTTGTATAATTTATAGACAGAAAAAGTCACTCACACAAAGCAATCCAAACGTATGTCAGCTGCTGACCTCGGAGGATTTTCACTGCCAACTGGACCAAACCTGGGAGGTTTTGACCCGTTTCAACAGGAAGACGGTAAATCCAGTAAAAAGTCTGATGTGAAAGAGCATGTGCATATTCGAGTGCAACAAAGGAATGGTAAGAAATCATTGACGACAGTGCAAGGTTTGCCCAAAGAGTTTGATTTGAAAAAGATTTTGAAAGCCTTGAAGAAGGAATACTGCTGCAACGGCTGTGTTGTTGAAGACGAAGAAGCTGGTAAAGTATTGCAGCTTCAGGGAGATCAGAGGAAGAACGTGAGTACGTTTGTGGTTGAGAACAAACTGGTGAAGAAGGACAGCATTAAGATTCATGGATTCTAAGCAAGAGTCACTGTTTTGCATAGAAACTCATGCGTGTGTATGGTACAAGGATAGAAATATAGTAATCAGCGATAGAAGTCAGCGTAGGACACGGTCGTATTGTAGTTGCTGTATGGACCGAAGCATAGGGGCATTAGAAACTACATAAAGTCAGTGTACTGTGCACGATGTATTTCGTTGAATTGTTACTGGTATCCTATATTTAATACACACATTATGCATTATTACTATGGTATTTTAAAAAAATAAATATTTTTATGCGGCATTGTTGAATGGTTCGACGTCGAACATCATCTTGCTCATATAGTCTTGAGCACGTTGCACTCCAAAACGTTTTTGCAAGATACTAAGGGTCTTATCATTTGCCCGTTGCATGGTACTGTACCGTGCATGCGCCTCATAAATCTCCTTTTTTTGTTCGATTGTTTTGACTGGGGTCGCCAGGCGAGCAAATTGAACATGGAAATGTGACAGAGCAAGCAAATATTTAATAAAGTTTCCTACATCCTCTGGTGATTCTGGTCTCACCTGTACACAGCATTCGGAGAATATACTTTTTCCCCATTCTGGGACTTTTGAATTTGTTACTACATTGTACTTTTTCTGTAGAGCACGTACAGAATTCGCATATTGGGGTGGCAACTGCAAATTCTTTGTGACAGGACATGGGTCTGCGATAGCGAACGTAGGTCGGCCCTTGTATGCCACAAAATCTAGAGATAGAATTGGCAAATCAAACGTGTTTCGAGGATACATGACACAATGGAGAACTTGGAGACCGTCTTGCTGAATAGCAACCTCAATATGAAGCTTTCTAAAACAGTATGATTCATATACTCTATTTTCAATCTGCATCCTTGGCCATGCTGGATCCTCTCTTTCTGGATCTGGGAGATTGTAACCAAGCGCACGATTTCCTTTGGGATCCATGGTATCCATGTACATCAGACCCTGTATACAGCAACAGCTATAAGTCACAAACACTGCATATACGTACTCATTCGAACCAGCAACAACAACATACCTCCTCTCCTTCCTTCGCGGCAGCAACTCTCATGTCCGGAAGTATCTCTCTCCAACAGGATTCCAGTTGCGATACAATCAGCTCTATTTGAGGAATCGCCAACCTAGCAACTCTCCAGGACCCCATCTTTAACAGCATGGCTACTTCCTGAGGAGTCATTGGCTCATCTGCATCATCACGTTCATGCATACCTTCATATCCACATCACGTACTCACATCACCATATATCTAAAAAGCGTACCTGGTAGCGTTTCGGGCCTTTCACCTCCGCTCTGCCCACTTGAACCCATTCCATAAAACAGGTCATGGATTACAGGATTCTCCATCATTTCATCCCATTCCCCTTGTTCCTCTACATTAAGCCCCTCTGGTCTTTCATAAAACTCTGGATCCTCCCGCTTTGAAGACATTGGCCTCCAAGTGCCTGGAGTGCTATGAAAATGCTCAGCACTACACCTCCTTTTTGCCTGGAAGACCCTGGATATGCTCAACAGCGCTGTCTTCATCGAGCATTGACATATAATTGAACACTATTACTTATATAATTTAAAATAACCACATATCGTGTACAAACATCGTCAAGAGCTCATTCTACATCTCCCAAAATAGAGAAAAAACTTCATCTAGAATTTTCTGTTTTTCACGTCAAGCGACCATTAAATGTGAATTACAAGAATATACTCTGGAACCTAGTAGTAGTAAACTATTCATTTGATTATTTTTCATCGTATATTCTCACTGCATTGGGAAGAGCTGGCATCCTCCCAAGATTTGGAAGGGAACTGCATGCTTTAACTCAGTGTCTGAATGTCACAACAGAAACATCGATATTTGGAAGATCTTTATCAGGGGATTATTAAACTAGAACACATTCATTACATTTGACACGAATATAATGTCGGAAGACAATGGCTTTGAATCTCTGGGTATAGATGCAAAAATTCTCAGAGCTTTGCACAAACGAAAGTTTGGACAGCCTACTCAAGTTCAGGCGGAATGTATTCCAAAAGCTTTAGAAGGACATGATGTTGTTGTCAGGGCCAGAACTGGCAGTGGGAAGACGCTAGCGTATCTCGTGCCTGCTCTGCAGCGTTTGCTAGAGGCAGACAAGGGGAGGATGGGTTGGCAAGTTCTGATCCTTGTTCCCACGAAAGAACTCTGTGAACAAGTTTTGCAAGAGGCTAAATCTCTTGCAATATCATGCAGTGGATCATTGCAAGTAAGTAGTCTCACCGGGGAGGGACGGAACCTCCGCCAAGCTGCAGCTACAGCTGGCCAGATTGTTGTGTCTACGCCTGGACGTGTTGCAGAACTGATCAAAGGAAAGGTGGTCCAGCGGAAGATGCTGGAGGATAGCTTATTGTATCTAGTACTTGATGAAGCAGATTTATTATTAAGTTATGGATATGAAGATGATATGAATTTGATATCGCCTTGCATTCCTAGGTCCTGTCAGTGTATGTTGACGAGTGCAACAACATCTGATGATGTTGAAAAGCTTACCAAATTAATGCTTCAGAATCCCATCTCACTAGATCTTCTGGATACTATGCCTAGTAAAGATGAAAAGCAAGAGTATTCGGTTCAGGGAGCAGATATTGATCATCGTCAGATAGCATTACCACCTTCATGTGGAGCACCCGGCTCTCTATCTGAAATGACAGAGAGGCTGCTTAGACTTTTAACCCTGCTAAAATTCGGTCTTGTCCAAAGAAAGGTATTGATTTTTGTGAATAGTCCTGATACAGGTATGCGAACGAGATTATTCCTCGATGCTTTTGGGATTCAATGCTCAGAACTCCACTCAGCCATGCCCATCAATACAAGAAACCACGTACTTCAGCAATTCAATAGGGGAATTTTTGATTATTTAATCGCTACGGACGACGTATATGGTGAGGAAAATATAGATGCAAATAAAGGATCCAAGAAGAACAAGAAAAAAGATGAAGAATTTGGTGTGACCAGGGGTGTTGACTTCAAAGGAGTAAAGACTGTTGTCAACTTTGAGATGCCTGCTGGGGTGGATGGCTACATACATCGTGTGGGAAGAACAGGAAGGGGAGGAGAAAGTGGTGTTGCAATCTCTTTCATATCTTCCAAGGGTGATAAGGTGATTAAGGAAGAAGTTGAAGCAAGGTTGAACATCACAGAACAGAGTTTACAAGACTATGACAAAATCACAACAACAGCAGTTGAGGGGTTGCGTTATAGAGCCGAAGATGTTGCAAAGAGTATCACTAAATCTGTCATCCGTGAGGCACGGACAAGAGACATCAGAGTAGAGCTCATGAACTCAAAGCGCCTCGCTACTTTTTTTGAAGAGAGACCTGCAGACCTTCAATTACTTCGGCATGATAGATCTGTGGCATCCGCATCTGCTGGTGCTTCAGCTTCACATCTCAAACATGTGCCAGGATATCTTCGTGACCCGAGCCTTCAGGGTACCTCATTTGTAGGTAATAAAGGGAATGGCGTACTTCCATTGAGGAAAAAGCGTAAAACGGACAAGATAGATCCAGTCAAAGGATTCATGAAGGCACCTAAAAAGGGTGATCATGAGCCTACAGAGATGGAATTAAGAGCAGAGAAAGCTGGCGGTAAGGAACGTAAAAAGTTGAAAAAATCTGGGAAACTACCTGGAGAAGCAACCTTTGATCCCAAGAGAAACGTTAGAAAGAATAAGCGCAGGAGAAGATAACTTTCTTCAGAATTGCAAGTCTCTTTCTCAGAGAGACGTAGCATGCCTCTTTGAAATTCAGAATAACCTTGGTTATTGTCCATAGTCGTGGACAATTTCTATCTTAGTTATATAATTATTAGTTTAACATACCCGTTCAAGTACCATAGTAACTCAGTATGGCCAGATTTGGAGGTTCGTCTTATGACTGTGTTGTGCATGCGAACAATTGAGGAGTGCTCTACATCATTCATTTCATGCAGGTGGAACGAATAATAGTTCATTTAATGGTAGAACAACTAGTTGGCAAAAGAGGCAACGTATAAAGAAGCGTGTGGTGAAGAAAGCTGTCGGTGCAAAGGCAAAGCATACCAAAACAGTGCTGGCTGTTAGTGGAAAGAGGACAGGGAAAAGTCAGAGAAAGGCTGAGCGCAGAGAAAGACGTCTAGAGAAGGAAAAGTCTTTAGTAGAATCTGGTATGGATGTTGATGGAGAAAAGAAGAATACAGAAAAGTCTTTAGGCCTCGCTCTGAAAAAAGTGGGTGCAGGAAAAAAAGTGTATTCAAAGTTGCTGCCCTCTTCTTCTTCAAAAAAGTCCAAATCTAGAGAAGGCAAGAACAACGAAGACTTGATGCTTGAATGATTAATTGGTAGATGAGAATAGATATGGGATCAAAGGATAAAAGTGAACTCTTGGAAAGCCTCTTGGATGCGTACAAGGGGCTTGGTACTAGAGGAAAGCCTTTGCCCCACGAACATACTAGTTTAGCAGGTATAGCGATAGAATTTGATTCATTATTGTATGATAATCAAGGAATGGCTGGCAAGGTAGTTTTTGTAGCGCTGGCCACTGGGACAAAATGCATCTCTGCCTCTGCAAGAAGTCAAAATGGCTTTGCTCTGCATGATGGACATGGGGAGATATTGGCTAGAAGGATAGCAGTGCGATGGCTTATTGAAGAAATAAAAGTCTTATATAATGGATCTGAATCCCATATTCTTCAGATTCGGGAAGGGGATACATGTGTGTCATTAAGGAAAGGTGTAACATTCCATTTGATTGTGACCTCTCCTCCATGTGGAGATTGTGCTGTTGTATGTGATCAAAATGGAGAGGCACAGAGTAACAAGAAGCGATACCGAACAGGAGCCAAAGTTATAACCAAACCTTCCGAAATACCTCAGGCCAGTGCTGTTGAAAAGTATGATTCCTCTCAAATGTGTGGAGCTGTCCGTCGAAAACCAGGCAGGGGAGATCCAACAAGTAGTGTATCATGTAGTGATAAAATTTTAAAGTGGAATATCCTTGGATTTCAGGGTTGCCTTTTGAAATCATTGATGGATACATCAATATACTTTAGCAGTATTACAATAGCATATGTTAGGGATACACCAGGGGTTGCCTTGGACATTGAATCAAAAGTTCTCCATAGGGCACTGTGGCAGAGAGCATTCTGGGATCTCGACAACGAACAATGTACAGATATGCTGGATCAATCACCGAAACTGCTTGCAGTCGCTGTATCCAGAGAGAAAATGGCTACATGTGGTCTGCTCCAGAGTGAATCCAGGTCTTCACCCTCTGGTGCATCGGCATTGTGGTGGGCAAAGCCTTCCTGTCAATGGAACGTGAGAGATGGGAAATACTCGTCACAGGTCCCAAGGGGTAGCAATGATACTTGTGAGATACTTGTTGGAAAGACA
>PJEL010000296.1_pt1 | contig 59236 bp, 48 predicted proteins | sample 1853271 | NCBI WGS metagenome assembly PJEL01 (sample SAMN08108733, study PRJNA415343) | Invertebrate metagenome, whole genome shotgun sequencing project. | host: Globobulimina | place: Sweden: Gullmar Fjord | collected 2015-08
AAACAACACAGCAACCACATGGCCTACATTCTTTTTACGAATACCGTTTTTCATTGTCTATTATATGACTAGCACGGAGAATCGCCACACGTTTGTACACCAAGGGCGCGTAATTTATGAATGGGATCAAACGCTCAGGTACGTGGAAGAGGGTATAAGGGGTTTCATCCCTTGATCGAAAACAGTGATGTCTATTTATGTTTATAAATAGCAACGTATGGGTCGGTTGGATAACTGTGATGGTGTCGTGAGAATTATTCCAGCAACGGAATTACCGACTCGTTGGTTTTGGCGGGAGACGGGTGTTGGTGATAGGGAGCGTTGGTTGACGTGCTTTTACGTATCTGAATCTCAACGTGTTTGGTTTGAAGATGTCATTACTGAGAAGACGTGTTGTTTTCTGTCGCAGTGACATAAACGTATATATTCCAAACGTGCCTGACGGGATACGAGCAAAGGAGCTGGACGTGGTCATTTCATCAAAGAGAATCTCCATTTCTAGACGTGGGTTGGAGAACAACCGAGCATACTACTTGAATCACGAGCTGACTAGGACAGTAAAGTCAGCAGAGTGTCTGTGGACGTTTGACTCAGAGACACGCGAAGTTCACATCCAGCTTGCAAAATCTCTGGAGGCTGAGGTGTGGGAATCTGTTTTTGTTGGTCACGAAAGTGAAGGACAAGAAGAAGACAGAAAAAAATTGATGCTTGAGAGGTTTCAAGCAGAGAATCCAGGATTTGACTTTTCAGGTGCAGAGTTTACTGGGAATATACCTGATCCCAAGACATTTTTGCGTCAATCGTAACTTTGTTTTGAGGATGATGAATATAAAGGTTACATCCGAGATTCAGAGTGCTTGGAGACTTGTGTCTAATAGATGGTATCCAGAATACCATGTGAGGCTTTTGCCTCACATGGCTGGGAATCTTGTAATTGTTCCCCTCCAACGTAAAACAGGACAAACTCGGCTCTATGCTGGACAGCAGTTTTCGTCCTCAAATGAAAGAGGGACTATAGTGCAAGATGAAACTAGGCTAGATCAGCCAGTGACGTGTGTGGGCTTCTCGGGCAGAGGAATTGATGCAATGAGGAGGCTCCATGAATTTGGGGGCTTGCCATCATCAACAAAATTGTGGTGCCTGGATTCGGATGCTGCTATACTTGATGCTGCAAAAGCATTTGCGTCTACACTTCTAGTGGATGCAGAAAACAAATTCTCTCCTGCCGACGTGAGGGGTATAATAGGTAGGACTGCATCTGATGCAGGAGGACAGGGAAATATTGGGAGTGGAGATGGGAGTCTCGCATTCATCTTGGCGCCATCAACCGGAATTCCTGGAGGAAGCGAGTCTTTATTGCAATTAGTGCATTCATTTCGTGCTGCGGGGCACTTTACCGTGGTGGCGATTGTGTCTCCATTTGACTTTGAAGGCTCGCTGAAAAAGAATCAGTCAAAGCAACTGGTCGCAGATGTATCTTCACTGGCACATCTTGTTGTAGTCCTAGATCAAGACGTTTTGCTACAGCAATCGTATGGGGAGGATACATTGACGGTGGCTGAATCAACTGAAATCGCAAATGCTGCTTTGGAACACACTGTCCGCTGTGTAGTTCAGGCAGTATGTGCCTCAGAAATGCTCAAAAGCACGCAGGGAGGTCTTATGTGGCATGGTCAAGAATTAAAACATTTTAAAAGGCTTATTTCACCTCCCCTACAACATTTGCTGACTCAAAAAGGTTTGGGAGTGCTTGGAAGGGGTCTTGCAATTCTGCCAGACAAGGCTGTAGGATCAATGGGACAACCTGCGGCCATGATGCATCTTGCATCAAAGGCTGTTGCAAGTGCGGCAGAGAGTCCATTCTTTGAAGGAGTCTTAGAAAAAGCTGGAGGAGTACTCTGCTGCCTCCGAGTGCCCCGGATTCATGCAGGAAATGACAAGGATGCTGAAAAAGCATATAGAATGGCAGCACAAGCTGCAGCTGGGGCTCTGAGAACCATAACAGGAAAAGCTTGTGAGGAATTCCTCATTTACGTTGATGCATATGACACGACAGAAGAGAATATCCCATCCTCCTTGCAGATGGAAGCTACCATGCTTTTATTATGGTGTGATGATAATCTGTTGCGTGGTGAGAAACCATCATGGAAATCATCATGGGATCTCTCACCTTCTTCTCAAGCAACAAGCCCAGTCCCCGAGACGACGTCGAGAAAGCAGAATAATCCCTCTCCTCAGAGCTGGGGAATGCTATCTGCCATAGCAGGGGGTGAGCAAGCTACACGACAGCCAACCAGTCTAGAAAAGAAACCTACTGTAGAACCCAACAAACCCAAAAGGCCAGTTGTTGTGAAACCAACACCTGGGGAGAAGACGAGGATCCAAAAAGCGCGCCAAAATGTGACAGTGGGAGACTATCTAGCCGAATCCTTGACAGCGCAATCTCTAGATCTTCCACCAGCTGCAGCACGATGGAGGCAAGAACACAGGTCTGGACAATTCAAACAGCGGCGACTCGTTGTCTGGGAGGTTGATGAGAAAGAACCATGGGAATCAGATGATTCTAAACCAACTAACCCACTGAAAGCCATTCTCAGTGGAGAGCGTGGGTCAACTAAGACGAAAAAGGTGAATGTGCGAGACAGGGTTGCTGGTGTACTGGCACAGGATAGGGATGAGGCTTGGGAGGCTGAAGTGCTTCGCAATGAATCAGGCTCCCCTGAGGAACCTTATTAAATCTCTAGAATAGTAAGCGTTTACGTGGGAGCCTGTTGTACATTAAATTCTGGTGCAGAGTGTAAAAATGAAATAAAATGAAGAAATTGAATCATGTTGTGTTGTTTGCAGCAAGAACTTTCTGCTGTACATTATGCCCAGACTCATCTTGGCTCTCATCTCTTTTTCGCTTTGTAGAATCCTGATTGGGTGCAGTACTGATTCGAACGCCACTCAATGCTTTATCCATACCCAGAGATATAACTGCTTCCACAATATCAACCGTCTCTTTCAACTGAGCACGCAATTCATTTTGTGCATCATCAGCATGACTAAAATCACTCAGAACATGTGTCACTACATCATCACCTGGACCTGGTCTGCCAATACCTATTTTCACTCGAGCAAAGTCTTTTGACTTCACCAGATCAATGATTGAGCGAAGCCCATTCTGGCCTCCGTGCCCACCCTTTTGCTTCAGCCTGACTTTTCCTGGAGCTGTATCCAAGTCATCTGTCAAGACAATGAGTTTATCTAGGGGTATTCTATAAAACTTCAATAATTTCGATACTCCTTCCCCAGAATTATTCATAAACGTCATCGGTTTTGCCAACAATACTTTTTTGTCATGTATATACCCTCGTCCAACATGACAGTTTTTCTGCAATCGACCAAAGGAAATATCATGAGCAGCACCAATCGCATCCACTGCCATGAATCCAACATTGTGGCGATTATTCTTATACTTGAGACCTGGATTTCCAAGACCCACAATGAGGTATGGCACTTCAAGGGAATCATCACAATTATCGTCTCCAGAGGTAGCTTTGGACACAAAGCCCCCCATTTCCTGTCTCCCTGATAAATCTTTATGCAAAGCTACAACTCCAGTCAAATGAACTCTGCAACTCTCGTATCGTTTCCAAGCTGTTGGTAGGGATGTTTGAGGCCAAGATTGATGGGGAATGGAGGAACAAGAGCACCTTGCACTCCTGCTGTGGAGGAGAGTGGAATGTGCTCGCGTCGTGCTACTTGGCTGAAGACTTCCTATGCCAGTGCGTGGCATCCAGGATTGTAGATTATATATTCGAATATGCATAATGTGCATACCACACAATGATATAATTTACACTGTGAGCATTCCGTGTCGACAAGGATGTTTCATATTTTTTGGGGCCCATTCGCATTTGGTTTCATCCCTAAAATGCTGAAACCATTTTGAACCTGGCTCTGGTACTCTAGATATGGTTGTGACCTCGACAGTCGTTCTCCACACTTTTGAAGTAAGAATACTGATTCGGTCACTTACACTGCTAGAGTATGATTACCTCACCATTAAATACACAGGTACGTAGGGATAGCTCTTCCCGGTTTGTCATATGTATCGAGTATTGCAAGTGTCGTGGGACCACATGTCGGGTGACCTGTTTCTGTCGGAGGTTTTGCCTTGATCTCTACCTCTGTAGCCTGGTAGCCTTCCGTTACTCACGAATTACTCGTCATTATATTACCATTATACATATATGCACACGTTGGTCATATTGTGGTTCCTGGGTTCTCACAAGGCTCTTTCCTGACTATCTGATCGTCTCAAACTCTTGTTGCAGTTTCGTTGCCACACTCCATCCCTTCAAGGGAAGGCTCTTCGCAACAACTCTCCTGGTATCTTCGGTACCAGATTGCATCGGATGACGCGTCGTGCTGGAGAAGAGGGTGATGTCAACGTTCCACCAAACAATGGTGTTCAGTTTAATGAACAATTTCTTGGGGTATTACAGCAGAGCCTTGCTCGTCAAGGGGCTGATGCTTTGACAGAAGGAATCCAAAGAGATGAAGAAGAGTTCAGGAAATGTGCAACAGAAGAAGTTCTTGAAGCTGCATTGAACCAGAGTAAGTTATCTCTCCGCTTGATGAACCAGTGGAAGGCGCAGCTTGAGGCTCAAATTGCAGCACAAGAAAAGCAAGTTAGTAGAATGGAGTTTGCATTAAACAAATCTCGCAATGATGCAGCATATATGCGCTCTTTGAAACAGATGCTCCATGATTACTCATCAGAGTGATCTATTGAAATGAATATTTTCCGAGATTTTGCTTTTTCTTCAAGACTTTTGCAACCTTTTCACAGATGAATGATGTAATGATCAAGAGTATCCCCTTTATATGTGAGCTGAAATTCTCATGGAGATTTCTAGAATAGCATCATGCGTACAGATCTACAGATTTTCTTCAAACTGGGTCCCAAAAGTTTGAACTCGTCATTTCCATTCCTCGGACTTTACTTGGAGAGTGACATCCGAGGAGTTTGATATTGATGGAGTAAATACATATGAATGTAATCTACCACGTGCATTGCCGCCCTAGTCTTAGAGGCAACTCTAAAGAATGGATTTGAGAATTACAAGTTTCAACGTCAATTCAATCAAGTCGTGCATTCGAAATCAGGGTAGGAAGAATTTAAAAGATTTTTTAGATTCTCTAGAATCAGATGTAATATGTTTACAAGAAACAAAGCTCCGTGGTGTTGACTTTTTTGAACAGGATGATACTTGGTGTGTTTCCTACGAAGGCTTTTGTGCGTTTTCTGAGACGTTAAAAGGATACAGTGGCGTAGCTACGTTCGTGAAGAAGGAGGTATGCACACCTTATAAAGCAGATGTCGGGTTGTACGTACCAGAATCTGAAGAACATGCTTGGATCATGTCAAAGATGCAACATGCAGATGCTTTAGAGCATGTGGAAACATTGAACAAAGAGGGTCGCCTTGTGATCACGTATCACGAGGAATTCATCTTGTGTAATATATATGGACCATCAATTTCATCTGAAGAGAATGTGGAGGAGAGGATGGCGTATAAAATGGACTTTTTCAAAGCACTAGAAGCTCGGCTGGAGATGATGCGTGAATCACCAGGGACCGAGAAGGGATTTGGGAATAGGATAATCATTGTTGGCGACTTTAATATTGCTCCTTCGCCTTTGGATTATCCGATATCAGAGAATTATTTTTATCGGTCTGATAGGCCCGATAGAATATGGATCCGTGAACTGCTATCTCATAATTATGTGGATACATTCCGTATGTTTCATCCACACAGAGAGCTTGCCAATACTTGTTGGAATACCAAAGTACAGGCCCGCATAAATAATATAGGGAGTAGAATTGACCTCATCATAGCATCAAGAGAGCTTGTCAATGCTCAGAATATCACGATTGCCCATGGGGATATTCATCCGACTGTTGTGGGGTCTGACCACTGTCCAGTGTCTGTTACACTTCGAAAAGAAACAGAGTGGGGATGTAGCAAGATATTGCCGAAAGAATCTCTACGTATACAAATCACGTCAAGAGGAGGGAAACAAACGAAACTCCGGTCGTACTTTCAAGTTAAGCCAGACATTCCTCAGAAGAACAAGCCTACTGAGATGCTGCCCACAAAGAAGCAGCGCACAGCTATGACTGTATCCAAGGCTCCTCCGACAGCAGACATAGGTACATCAGTAAAGAAAAAAGACGTAAAGGATCTTGTATTCGATCCACCACTGACGGAATTCTTAATAGATGAGTACAAGGCATCTGAGCAGTATTTTGCAGAGATGCAGGACAGGGCAAAGTCAGTCTGGGAAGGAATTCAGAATAAATACATGAAGGCGCCGCTTTGTATCTGCGGCATACCTTCAGTGAAAAAAAAGGTGACGAAAAACTCATCGAAACAAAAGGGTAAATGGTTTTACTGCTGCTCCAAACCAGCAGGAGATCAATGCAACTTTTTTCAGTGGATATGAATATATGATATACAAGTTCTACAAGTTCTTTTCACGTGCTAGTCGTTCTTCAAATAATTCAAAAGCAGTGCGTTCTCGCTCCACGCCCTTTACTTTCGAAACAACATTGTTGTACTCTATTTTAGAATCCCAGTATTGGGTCCAGACACATTCTTGGCATCCCTTGCCGCAGCAGTCGTCTGGTCCAGGCTCTTGGGGTTCATATATCGTCTCCCCTGTGTGTAAAGTGACATGATTCATGCTCAGTCCTATTTCAACCTTGCCTTGTTCACCAAGAGTTGCCTTCTCCCTGGGGAAAGTCTTTGTTTGTTTCTCAGTAGACCCATCTGCCACATCTACTGATCCTTTCTCGCCATCTGATGCATCACTAGAATAAAATAATTGAACAAATTTGAATGCGACGAATTGTTTGCCCTCGTTCGTGTTTCCATTGAGAACCCGGGATTTGAAACATTCCAACCCTAGACTGTAAAATCGTTCTCTCAGTACCATACCAGAGATCAACTGATCCCTACATTCATTTTAAATTACGATACAATTGCATTAAACGCGTATGCCAAGGCAGGGTTGTGTCAAAAAATACGGAGTAAGCAAGCAAAAAAAAAATAGCCAGCACATTTTATCAAATGTCAAGATAGCTGCATGAGCAAGACGCATCATTGATCCCCAAGATGCCATCTTTTCTTTCTACTATCGGTATGTATAGAGATTATCATCGAATAGCAAATTGATGTCATCTACGTTTAACCTCTAATAGAGGGAAAGTCAACATGTATTGAATGATGAGGCATCATTATAAATTCATGCTGTTGCACAGGTTTGGCAGAAGTTGATAACATTATTTGCAAAAGCAATGTACGGAAATACAGAGATTCGGAAAAAAGGGGAACGGCTAGTGTCACTCCTTGTATCACTTGGCTGGAACAGGTCTGACACGCCTCTCTCATCACTTCGCCGTTCCATCACCTTGGGTGATCCTACTACATGCATGGATATCATAACATTTCTGATATGCAACTTGGAGAACGATTTTGGATCTCAACTGCTCTCTTTGTACAAGATCGACGTGCCACGGGACGAGGAGAATATCTCACGGACCAAGTCAAAGGATTGGGAGCCTGATGTTGACCACACTCAAAGCATTGGCATCCAGCACAGCATTGAGTTCATACTTGGACCACAGCACCAAATCAATGTACGATTTCGAAGGATATCCAAATTCATTCGCAGCATTCTAGGGATACACAAAGTCTATCTGGAGGAGTCACAATTTGTCAGGCAGGTATGTTGAGAGTAGAATTTTCTGTTCAACAACCATAACAGTTCCCCATGTATTCCATACCTGCAGGGATTTTCAAACAAAAAGTTGGATATGATTTCTGACATGATTGATGCGATGACGAAACAAGGGAAGGATACAGAAAATCTGCCGTGCACAGGCAACTCATGGACTGAGACTACATGTGAGAGCCAATCACAATATGTCCATCCCCGTGACACGAACCCACCTTGCCTATTCCGAGACATGTCATATATGTTGTCGATCGATGGCGGATCGACGCAAGATGTCGTTGCTGTCCAAGATCCGGAGGAGATTGGCTACCCTGCTAGTATCGATGACACCCTCTACAGTGGCACATCATTCGTCATTGAAGAGCAAGAGCATGGTATTCCTCAAACCACGACTAATCCGTTATTCTGGGCAGTATCAGAATATTCACCAGAGTGCAGCGATTCACATAGTTCAGAGGATGAATGTGACATAGATATTCATGATCAATTTGCTACTGAACCTTCCTGTCTTTTAGAATCTCTTGAGCTTTGTGCACAACAAGCGTTGCAATTCATAGATGACTTACCTTTTAACTAATGCCTTGCCTTGACATCCTCTCACACATTATCAGTAGCAACCCGTACTACTTGCTGCTGTGCAGCCCCTGCTTGTGCCTGAGCACCATCCCCTTCCGCTCCTTCCTCTCCATCGTGATCGTTATCGGCCTGGGATGTTGGACTATCAATATGAGTCAGGCCTAGCTGACGTAACGAGCTTTCAACCTCGTACAATTGCTCGTCGATATATATTCCACACAACCCAACATTATCAAATGGGTCTTCAAGAGTGATGGCGACATTCAATAGGCCTGTCAAGGCAATCTGGTATGCAACAGATACGAAGAAAGCAACCGCAAAATCTGCAGACTGCGAAATCAACGCCCAATACGGACCAAAAAAGACTGGGATGATGACACATATGTAACACCTCACCATTGACCGTATACCCTGAGGTGTTCCAAATTCTTTCACATTGTAAAGTTTGTCAATATTCGCATGGATTTGATATACCATTGATCGAATCAACGCTCGATTTTCACGATCAGCGGTATCCCTTGCCATTGTGTCTAAATCCTCCAGCCCCTGCCGAATCTGCTTTTGTAAGTCTGCCCTGTCAAGAGCTATTTGAAACATTGCTGACTTGTATCCCAAGTATGGATACCTCGTAGAATAAAATCTACTAGGAAGAAAATAATCATGCATCCCCGAAAGCATTTTTGTGATGGAACGAGACATTTTATGCAATCGTTCCCGAGCATCGTGATCATATCTGTCATTCACACCATCATCATCATCATCATGTAGGATTTCATCTTCAAAATCCGCCACGAATGTCCTTACAACATACAGTAATCCACATTTTACTTCTGATAGGAGATCTAGACACACATTGCGCCTCTGCTGAAGCATCCAAATAAACCCAACAAGGGGCAACACAACTACAAACTCTATGAGCACAAGATTCAGGGGAGCAGCGAGTCCTTTAGATCGGTAAAAGTTATAAAACACAACTACATGTCATAATATTGTTATCAGTACACACAGTATTGGATTGAAGGCATTATAAAATCGCTACTAGAGGCTCTGTCAGTTGAGTAGTTGGTTGGTTGGTTTCACAAGACATACCTGACAGGATGTTAATGATGCAAGTCCACAGCGTCAACCATGACTGCATACTTAAAAACCAGAATATGGATGAACCTATATCCCGAAGATCCAGAAGCGCACGGGTTAGACTCCGTTGAGCTCCAGGGAAACTCTTGTCGAACAAAGGCACGCCTCGAGCGTGCGTTGAGAAGGGAGCACTCCTTTTCTTTGTCATCGTATGTATTCTAATAATCCACTATGTTTCATATTATAAATATAAGAAACTTCTGAAATACAACAGATGACAAGGATTTTCTCACAATCTCTAGAGATTGCTGCATGCATATATGCAGTTTGAAACATGCTCAACTTTTTTTCAATTCGTTTCTATTCACGGAATTCGACGCAGCCTGGCATTAATTTTCTATATTCTTTGCTAGCAGTATGATCGATATATCCATTGAAAGCAGGCAAGGAGTCTGTTGACCAAGTCGTGTGGGTTTGGTATACTACAATAGTATATATAGACAGTGTAGCATGCTCTCGTCTCCTCCATCGAGATTGAAGGTTGCTTCAATCGTGAAGATGAGTTGTGGAATAGAAAACACGTCACGTGTGGCCAGGAATCAAATCATCACACCCTGCTGTTCAAGTGGACAGAACATGCCTGGACAGGGAAACACTACTGGTGGATATACCAGGAAACTTGTTGCCAAGAGAGTCGGCCAGTCATTCCGAGACGTTGCCAAGATAGAATATGGTCCTTCTGTGGATGAACTGGTATCCGGAATGGAAGATGATGCAGTCGTAGTACGTGTACGGTTTGCTGGAGTAAATGGAGGTTGTGAGACGTTTCGTTGCCGTGGGGAGTATGCATTCTCTCGGAATGTAAAAGAACAGGAATTTTCCTTGGGAGCAGAAGGTGTTGGAGAGATCGTTGCATGTGGATCGTCTTCTGGTCAAGGGATCGCTGTTGGCAGCCCAGTCATGTTTGTAGGAGGCGCCTTTAGTGAATATGTGAAAATCAAGGCAGCCATGTGTACTCCAATTGAGACCCTGCACAGAGACTACGTTTCCATTCGCATATCAGGGAATGTAGCACATGCTGCGCTACAATATGTGGCAAAGATACAGCAGGATGATGTAGTCTTTGTGTCAGCAGCAGCAGGGGCCACAGGAAGTTTTGCTGTGCAGTATGCAAAACATATGGGATGCCATGTCGTCGCTACATGTCGAAATGATGAAAAAGCAGAGGTACTGAAAGGATACGGAGTAGACCGTATTATCCAATATACGAAAGAAGATGTTGACCACGTGTTGAGACGTGAAGGATATGCAAATGCAATTGATGTTGCCTATGAGGGAGTAGGTGGCACAATGCAAGCCATTGCGTGGGAACACCTGCAGCCTTCAGGAGGTCGATTGCTCTCGGTGGGATATATCAGTGAATATCCCCATACTCAAGGGTACTCTTCCACGACGAGCACAAGGGCAACATCAGGCAGTCTACCTCCATCTGATGAGCTCTTTTGGGGAGGTAAGACTGTTCGGGATCCTCAGGGGAAAACTGCATATGGCAACGTATGGCCTACCGATGTCTCATTGCGACAAGCATCTCTCTATGAATTATGTGAATTGTACAAAAAGGGCATCATCACACCATTGATTGACCCTACTGAATTCCATGGACTGGAATCCATACCAGATTCTATAGAATACATGCTCTCAGGTATGGCTTTAGGCAAAGTGATTGTCAGCATCTAACATTTTTTTTATTAAAAAATTCCCATTACATGGGATTGTACTATACATTAGTATGTATTTTCAACAGGAATCCATTCATTCATACGTTGGAGAGGGTATCCACGAACCCTATTCCGCTTTGCCCGCACAAGGACCTCGAGAGGTTCCAGTCGACAGGGATGGTACACCTTGCTTCCTTCTTGATGATGTACAAGTGGATGCTCTGATCCATAGGTGAATAGTATCCACGTATCGTCCTTCGACGCGCTACATAATTCTTCTATTGTCTCAAGCATATCATCAGCCAGGAAGTCTACCCGAACACGATGCCTTCCATCCTCGTGCAACGGGACAATCCGGGTACTTGTAGACAACAACAAGAGAGAGACATCACTTGCAGAAAAACCAGGATAGAGCATGCACTGGCGGGCTTCCGTATCACAAGCACAGATTCTGGTCTTTTCTTTATACGAGAGAGACCGAGGCATCTTTTGTAGAAACGTCGGATATAATCCTTCACGGTACAAATCCTGTATCACCTCGCCATATGTCGTCATGCCACGAAACCTCATACGAACCACGGCAATTGAAGCCACCTTGATATCACTTGCTTGCATTGATCCATTCGATTCGATTGAAACCGTCACACGCATACCCCGTCGCCCCAACCCTACCTCCATCTCATCAACACGGCATAAACTCATCGAATCCACCTCAGACCCATATCTATTCAGACTAGCCATCAGGACAGGAGAACAATCACATCTCAGCCATTGGTGACATCCCATGCTATTATCATCCAGAATGAGATTCTTGTAGTTCGTATATCTACCTTTTCCTACACGATCACCATACCATTGGTGCGCCATCTCACGACATACGTCCTCCAAGGCACATGCAAGGTCTGGTCTTCCTCCACCAGACCAGTGCAACCACCCAGTCAACAAACCAACCACGACCCTATCCAGTATGTCTGCAGCTGTATGTTGACCATATATATCACACGAGTGAGTGGGTTGAAAGAGTCGAGGCAATATCTGTGACACCAAGACGTCCCAAGGGATTGACGAGACCCACAGGGCCATTACAACACTGTCCTCACGATTCCTCCCACCCATACAGTCGCGTTGATATTCCACATACTATATAGTTATTATAGATTTTATTTTCAAGTCATGTGGTCATACACTGTACATGTATCCTTATCAGACAACAAACGAGACAAACCCTGTCGTCGTCGTCGTCGTCGTCGTCGCGAGGTAGATGTAACAAACAACAAACCCTAGCTAGGGTTCTATAGATTGCGCAATCTATAGAACGCATGCGCAATGGCATGCCATGCCTGCAGATGACTCGACTGGTGAATCAGATGGATGATTGAGAATGGTGTCAAGGAGAAACTGATGAATGATTCCTATCCAAGGCATGTGTTGATGGGAAGAATCAGACATGATTGGGATTGAGTCAATTGTGGTCTCAATGGACTCTCAATGCGCCATATGGCGTATCTAGGTCTTGAAGCGAATCTCGGACTAGAAACCGTCTCTATGCTCCGATTGGCATGGCTGCGTCGTTTTCATTTTTTTAATTCACATTGTATTCAATAGTATATGCTTAAAATACATTAAATAAATTGAAAATAATACACTGTTCAGTGGTGGTACTCTACGAACGAGTCGATTTTATAGAAACATTCATTCCCACCGAGGGTCCTTTGGTTGCGTTGGACCTAGTTGGCACGCACGAACTTTGAATGGCATCCTAATCAGCGGACCCATCCGTTTTTAATTTAGCAATCACGTATGAAAGGTGAACAAGCGATCAGCGAGGGTAAACTCGAATCGGGTCATGACGGGGGCGACGCATACGATAGAGGGCAGGGAGCTTGCTCGAGCAAACAAGTCGTCCGTCAGGGCTCGGAAACGCAGACTGTGGATACCAATCGGAATCAGCTTCTTTCCAATGAGAAAAGCAATGCCCAAAGTCGATCGATGGACGAACGGACGTCAAAACACAGCCAGGGAGGCTCTGGTGAGGACAAGCCGGTGTCTCCTCTCGTTGGAGAGCCTGTGCAGTCCCTCGGGGAGAAAAAACCCAGAAAACTTGTGGGAACTGGAGTGAAAAAGCTGACGAAACATGGTCGATATACGAGTGATATCACTCTGGAAGAGATGGAAAGATATTACCATTTACCTGCATACGAGGCTGCACGACGAATGGGAATTGGTCTGACAATTCTGAAACGTCTCTGTCGTAAATTCGGTGTGCAGCGGTGGCCATATCAAAGGCGCCGTTTCGCAGATATGGAAGAAGATGAGCTTTTGAGATCGTATAACTTGATCCAAAAGAAAGCAAAGAAGGAAGAGCCAAGGCAACATGCTGATGAAGGGACTGACAAAAACATGGGAGTGGACAAAGCCATGGTTGATCTCATCATATACACAATACGTACCATGTACTCACCAAAAGAAAAGAAATATGACCAAAAAGAGTTGATTGATGGGCTTGGAGGATGTATTACAAAGCTTGTAGAGGTTTTACAAGAGATGAATAGAAGGCTGGCAATGTTTAACCAACAGACAAGGCATTCAGTACAGCAGGGTCCGAATCACCAGTCTTCTTCTAGTAGGCAAGAGAGTCCAATGGATATATTACACCAATTGTTCCGATCAACGCAAGCTCCTCCAGAGTCCATGCCACAGAGGTACATGCCTGATCATTCATACCACCCCCATGCTGGGAGTAGCATGCTATCTTCACAGTATGGACTCAACAACCATGATTTTCAGAGTGGTTTCACGCCTTACAGAACTCCATATATGAATACATATGGAGAAATGCAACTGCAGTTGAATCAGATGAATAATTCCACAACTTCAGACCATCGGTTGTTGGAGATTTTGAGAAAGTTTCAGGGTGGTTCTGGTATGAGTGGAACTAGGCAGCAGGAAGAGGAAAAATGAGATGATCAACCATCCATTGATACCATGTAGGTAGTAGACGTCTCGTAGTTGTGTTCATGTGTGAATACAACTACACGTGCTGGCGAGCACTTGATATGACATAATTGATATTTCTTTTACATTCTTACAGAAACACGATGCATTACATAGAAACACCACAGGTGAATGACAACAGACTTGGCCAAGAATGCATGTCATATGACCAATAAATATACTACGAGTGGCCTGATGGACCATGGTCAGTCTATTGGCGCCAATAGACTGTGAAGCGTCTTCACACGTTCTCAATTGGTGACGGCCGACTTTCGTTTTCGTTCCCTCTTTTTCAATCCATCCATCTTTGCCTTTAGAATGGTGCCGAAGGAATCCTTGAATTTCTCGAGGTCTTTGAGTGGCACAATTGTGCTGATTTTCTTATGCCTTCCGTCTGTCGCCCGTACGAGGCATTTGTATTCGCCTTGATTTTTATCCTTTCCTTTACGAGATTTTTCATTTGTTCGTTTCATAGTAATGAAAACCGACCCTGTATCGCGGTTTGTATCATAGAGACGATTTAACTCGGTCAAAAATTTCCCACTTTCTAATCGAACCATGGCAGGCAGTCGTATGCCTCACTCTATGCGATAGTATTCTTCTTCTGTCAATTATATTTTAAATATACAATATACATAGTATGCGCACTGCAGTGCTATCATGGGCATGTACCAGATGATGCAGAGAAACCATGCATGCCATGTATCTCCCTGAGAAACTGGATAGACACCCACGCGAGCAATATTTGGGTACATCACTTTCCATAAAAGATAACAACGCAGAGGTGTGAGACTCATCTCAAAACCACATGATGATGCGTGACATCCCGTCTCAGCATACAGATCCAATACATGGATGGATGAATGGCAGAAGGATGAGCAGTACAGCGTTCTCTCAAGTATACTAGACTATATGTTGTACTCGTTTTTGGCCACGTAGTATATACTTGTCCCGTTGGGACCTCGGAAACGTGCCATGAATGCATGTTGATTTGGTAATATTACTTGGATCCGACTGGCCAGTCCATATCCGGATATCCATGGATCCATGGATATCTTCTGTGTGCAGGCAGCCCCTGTAGGGCTGGACGCGTAGATCAGACCAAATGGTGAATGGGCAGCCATCTCCAGCAGAAATAATCATTCAGCGTATATTCTTCAGTTCAAGCTGGAAAGTCTGAAACTTCTCGAGAGTTCTTCCTCACGAGTACAGCGAGCGACTCTGACTCGATAGTTGTACACACGTGGCGACTCATACATAGGTATGTATTCAATGTACTTCTTTTGCCTGATTCATGCTATTCTTACATCATTAGAAAATCTTTGTTTGATACAGCCATCAATTCGTCGTTTAGGCAGCCTACTCTGGCAACAGTGGCGACAAGTGTGGCCATAAAAGTGATACTTGTCAAGTAGTTGATTCTCCCAGTCATCAACCTTGTTCACCAATACTGTCACTCGTACAGGTCATGAGTAAGAGGAAAAGAGTGTTGTAGTCATGCTGTCGACGTGGGAGGCTGAGATGCTGGAGAATGAGGGCACTCGGGCCATCTGGGAGAAAGGGTCACCTGATGGTACGAGGCCAGAAGGATTGATCAAGACGACAGAGTGCGCATTGCCGTACCAGAAGAAAGTGAGTCAAAAAGTAGAGAATATGTGTAGCAGATTGAATACACAGCATGCCTGGGAAGCCGATGAGAATAAATTCGCTCGTATTTTTCACACATTTGTCTTTCAGAAACTGGGTTGGGACTTTGAGGCTGAATGGAAGGTGGCAAAGGCCAGACACTTTGTAGAGCGTGCTACTCGAAAACCTCCTCCTGAAGAAGAAAAGAAACAATCAATTATTGACATACTTTTGGCGTGGGAGGCTGAGATGCTGGGGAATGAAGATACTCGGGTCCTGTGGGAGCGTGGGTCAACAGATGGTACCAGGCCAAACGGTTTGGTCAGATCGGTGGACAGCGCCTTGCCATACCAGAGGAAGGTTTCTCAGAGGTTGGGATATGTTAGTAAACGTTCCAAAACCGAACATGCCTGGATTGATGATGAGAATGAGAATGCTCGGATTTTTCATGCATTTGTCTTTGATAGGTTGGGTTGGGACTTTGAATCTGATTGGAAGAAGAGAAAAGAGCAGCATGATGCAGATCGTGCTAATCCAAAGCCTCCTGAAGATAAACAACCACTTTCTGACATACTTGTGGCGTGGGAGGCTGAGATGCTTGCGAATGATGATACTCGGGTCCTGTGGGAGCGTGGGTCGCCAAATGGAACCAGGCCACTTGAATTGATGAAAAGAATGGGGAATGAATTTCCATACCAGATGAGAGTTGCTCAAAAAGCAGGTTACATGTATCAAAAGATTAAGACTGTGCATCCCTGGGATGCTGATGTGAATACACCTGCTCGGATTTTTCATGCATTTGTGTCTGAGAAGTTGGGTTGGGACTATAAGTCTGAATGGGAGAAGAGGAAAGGAGTGCACGATGCACAACGTACAAAGGATGATTATGAGAGAGCAAAAAATAAAGTTGAATCCAGACTTGTCAAGTGGGAGACTGAGATGCTTGCACATGAGCACACTCGGCTCATATGGGAGTGTGGGTCAACAGATGGAACCAGGCCAGAAGGATTATTTTCAACTGGGAAAAGCGCATTAAAATACCAAAATCTAGTGAGCAAAAGTACAAAGTTTTTTTATCGCAGAGCAAAGACCGCACATCCTTGGGAAGCTGAAGAGAATAAGTCTGCTCGGCTTTTTCATGCATTTGTCTTTGAAAAGTTGGGTTGGGATTTTGAATCTGACTGGAAGAAGAGAAAAGAGCAGCATGATGCAGATCGGGTCTATCCTCCAGAGGAAGAATCATTTCAGGAAATTCTGGAAGCATGGGAGTTTGAGATGCTGGAGAATGATGACACTCAGTCGATGTGGCAGCGAGGGTCATCAGATGGCAACAGGCCTGCAGGATTGATCACGACTGAGACGGCATTGCCATACCGGAAGAAAGTGAGCCACAAGGTTAAATATATGTTTGAAAAAGCAAAGACAAAGCATGATTGGGAAGCCAAAAGGAACGAAGACGTGCGTATTTTCCACGCATTTGCCTTGAAGAAACTGGGCTGGGACTTTGAGACTGAGTGGAAGATTAGAAAGGCAGAGCATGATGAAGAGCGTGACAATCCTACAAAGGCGAAAACATTCGCTGAAACTCTCGACGAGTGGGAGGCTGAAATGATGGGAAATAGGCACACTCGGGTTGTATGGATGCGAGGGTCACTGGATGGTAAAAGGCCAAACGGTTTGCTTAGAGCTCCGGCAAGAGCCTTGCCATTCCAGAGGATAATGAGCCAAAAAATAGCGCATTTGGGTGGGAAAAAGAAGACCCAGTTTGCCTGGGAAGCTGAAGAGAATACGTCTGCTCGTAGTTTTCATGCATTTGCCCTTGAGAAGCTGGGTTGGGACTATGAGTCAGAGTGGAGGATGCTCAAGGCCAGGCATGACGAAGAACGAGCTACTGAAATCGATACAGAAAGATGTAGTGATAGCAGATCCGATCCAGGATCGTCGAAGCGTCAAAAGATATAGTTATACTTGCGTCTCATAGTTGCATAACAAAATGCTTCTGATGCTACGAATACTAGACAGTCGTAATATTACATTGTATGATGGTGAAGTCTGCATACCTACTTGGCTATCTTGACTCTGAGTCCGACAGTCCTTCGTATTACTACTAGTATTGATACTTTGTTGAAAATATAGATGTTCATTACAAGAAATATATATTATAGGCATTGCATCGTATTGTGGTCTTGGAGATGAGCCCTATGCAATAGGGTGGGACCTGATAACATCTGGACAATCTCGACACCTGGGAATCGGGAGTCCAAACTTTGTCTCAATAGTAAACGAGTGATAGGAAATTACATAATTGTATCAAAGATTCAGGAAACCTCTTTTCTAGGCGATGGTTGCAAGTCAGTCAGCTGGAGGAGAGAAGGGGGAGGAGAGTCGTGCACAGCTGAGAGGCAAAAGCTCATGGAGCTCTGCTTCAAAAGAAATTCAGACTTCTGAAGAATATAGTGGAACGAGTTTGGATTCAAAGGCGACTGCAAGTGGGCTTTTCCAGAGAGTTTTCTCAACCTTATTTTCTTGTGGAAATATAGTGCTTGCTCGATCTACGAGTGCTTTTGAACAAGGAGATTCTGTTCGGGTATCTTCCAATGCAAAACGTGCACAAGCTGTTACAGAACTGCGATATGGACGGCAGATCTTGAAAGCATCTTCACCTGTGTCTGCTGGCAAGAGGACCCTTCCTGTGGGGAGTCGGCCAGTGCATGAGGAAGATGTTGGTTTTATCGCAGAGTGCCTATCAAACTTATTATTGTTTCATAAATTTGATAGTGACCGACAAGGCGATATGATAGCTTTGGGTATGTATGAGAGACCAATACCTGCAGGTGAAATCATAATACAGGAGGGAGAGACCGGATTTGGCATTGATGAAATGTTCATAGTGAAATCTGGAGAATTTGAAGTATTGCAAAGGAGGAAAGGAGTCAATTTGCGTGTAAATATGAAGCACAGGGGGGACTCTTTCGGAGAATTGTCACTGATGTACAATAGTCCTAGGTGTGCTACTGTTGCTGCAACACAGGATTCTATTGTATGGGTTCTTGATAGAGAGACATTCAGAAGATACATACAGATATTCGAAGAAGAGGAAGAAGCAAAGCAATACCAAGAGCCTACAACTGAGCTGTTTTTGAATCAAGTGCTGATATTGGCACACTTGAGCAGGGATGAAAAGCTCGAGTTTCTTGAAAATGTACAGGAAATGCAGTTTAACAAGGCAGATGTCGTCATCAAAGAGGGAGAGGAGGGCAAACACTTTTACATCATCAAGTCGGGAGAAGCGTCTGTGTACCAATCATATGGAATACGGGGGGAACAATCGCTGGAAGATGGGGAGAATCAAACAAATACAGCTACCCAAAAGACCAAGCAGAGGAGGATAAATAAACTGTTCGAAGCAGATTTTTTCGGGGAAGGAGCGTTGTTGACCTCTTCATTGCGGAAAGCTACTGTTGTGGCAGATACTGCATTAGTGTGCTATACAATAGATAAGGATGTGTTTGCCAAACTACTCGCACCCCATTGTGAAATGATGTTGAAAGAGAAGAGCCCGTATGCAGTGGGTACACGATTGATGAAAATTGCATCTCTTGGCGCACCATCTCGGCAATCTGCCATGGTTCATATTAAACGTAAGAGGTATTCAAAATCTCAAAAGAAATGGATCTGGGAAATGGTTCGGGCTGTGGGTCATTTGGACGAGGTTTGGGAACTCAACCATTCATCTGATCCATATCGCACAAATAACACGCCAACTCCAGCTTCTAGCCAGAGAGACGATGACATAGTCCTAAGTCTCATAGAGGGGATTACATTGGGTGGTGGAGCATTTAGCAGAGTCTCAAGTGTCACTGAAGAAGGCTGCAGTAGATCCTATGCCCTGAAGAGAATCAGAAAGACTGCAGTCATGAGGTGCCCAGAGCATATATATTGTGAGCAGGCAATCACACGAAACCTGACGCATCCGTTTTGTATCCGGCAGTATGGATCCTTCCAGGATAAATATCATCTATACTTTTTATTCGATTTGATGAACGGGGGAGATCTGATGGATATATTGGTGAATGACGCGGCTGTAGTCAGTGTCCGGACTCCTACAAAGCACAGCCTCAAACCAGCATGCCTTGCTCCACAAGTCCAAGTTCTCAGGGGCCTCACTGAGGATGTCGCCAAATTTTACATAGCATCGATAGTACTTGCTCTAGAATACTTGCACGAGAATAAGGTTGTGTACCGCGATCTCAAGCCAGAAAATGTCCTTATAGATCAACAGGGATACCCAAGACTGGGAGATTTTGGATTTGCCAAGGTTCTGAAGAGGGGAAAGAAGACGTATACATTTTGCGGTACTCCAGGCTATGTTGCACCAGAAAACGTACTCGCTCATGGGTACGGGTATAGTGTTGATTGGTGGGCTTTAGGCGTGGTAACATATGTCTTGTTAACTGGCAAGCAACCATTCACCTACCCAAGGACAGATGACCAGATGGAGATCATGAAGCGCATCGTTGATAATGCCTACCATATTTCTTTTCCTCCATACGTAAGTCATACTGCAAAGAGCTTTGTGTTGGGTCTTCTTGAACGAAGACCTTCTCGAAGGCTGGGTTGTCTCCCGGGCAGAGTGAATGACATCAAGATGCATGCATGGTTTCAAGATTTTGACTGGGACAGCCTTGCTGCCAGGAAAATGATTCCTCCTAGACCTCCAAAAGACGATGCAGCCAAGCGCATCAGAGACTTGATGCATAGCGAGAGAAAAGGGCTGAACAAGGTTGCCAAAGAATCTCCTGATGACCTTCGGGAGGCCAATAAGATTTTTGAAGACTTTTAAGACTGGTCGAACATTTCTTGGTAATTGAATTGTTCTGAAAATAAATACATGTAAATCTGGATGTTTTAGTCAATTCAATGAGTGATCTGAAACAAAATTATCGCCTAGATGGGCGAATAGAAGTGTTTTATACTGGAGGAGCCATGCGCCTTTCCAGGGACATCTCAAGAATGGCATGTGCATGTCATGATGAAATCAAGGTATGTTCAATATTTCCATCATAAAAGCATAGTGGTAGTGCCGAGTAGAATGAATGGACATGTCTCATGCATGAAATGTCACTCTGCAGATTATAGATAACAGTTCAGGAAATGTCTTGAAGACATTACCAGGGGTATGTGATTGAATATTTTACTGCATTTTACATCAAATATAATATCAAATACCTGTTACAGGACACTGAACCTGTGACTTCCTTGGCGTGGGGACCAAAGGACGATTTTGTCCTGGTTGCTTCTCGTTCATTGCAGTTGCGGGCGTTTTCACTCGAATCTGGTAGAGCAATCCGAAGCTACACGGTATGTTGTATTGTGACGTGCAAAATGTGGGTGGATTCTGATAGAGTGGTGTCTGTTGCAGGGTCACAGGGGTCCAGTTGCTCACATCGCCATGGATGGGTCTCAGACTCTCATGGCTACTGCATCGGTTGACAAATCAGTTAAAGTATGGGATATAGAAGGCGGTTATTGTACTCATTCATTCACAGGTCACAGGTATGTTGGTAGAATGAATGAATATTGCATGGTTTGAGATCATCGCGAGAGAGATGACACTCTGGTGCTGAAGTATACACCATGCTAGAATATCTCTCTGGATGTACCACACGTGGTGACTGTGTACGACTACGTCGTGTCAAATATGGAGAAACATGACGATGGTACTTTTTTTACTGAATGTAGGGGCATTGTGTTGTGTTGTATATTTCATCCATCTCAGTTACTGCTTATATCTGGGGGGGATGACTCCCAGATCAAAATCTGGGATCTGATATCAAAGACGTGTGTAGCGACTTTACAGGCCCATTTTTCTGCTGTGACGAGTCTTTCAATAAGCAATGATGGTTGGACCCTGTTGAGTGGGGGACGCGACGGAGTTGTCGTGCTTTGGAACCTGAAAGATTACTCTAAAGTGGCAACGATTCCAGTCTATGAGGCGATTGAGTGTGTTGCAGTGTTGCCAAATGACATGATTCCAGCAACAGATGGAATAGTGTTTGCTACGGGAGGTGAAAAAGGTGTAGTGAAATGTTGGCGATCGGATACCGCAAAATGTATATCAGAAGATCTTCCCAGTATGCCCAAAGCATCTACTGCCGGAAGCATTGTAGAGCTTTGTATTACTTCCCCAGGACACTCATTCTCCATTGCAGCAGCCACGCAAGACTGTAGAATATTGTTGTTGGAGCTTGAACAGTCTAAAATTGGACTATATCGTCAATTTATCGGCAATAATGACGAAGTGACAGACCTGAGATTTGTCACTGGCAGTGACAGACTTGCTGTAGCAACCAATGGGGAGCACATACACATCTTTGATACCAACACACTAGGCTGTCTGGATACCTTAAGTGGTCATAAAGAAGCTGTATTAGCTCTAGATTATCTTGAAAATCATCAAGGACGAAAGTTACTCGCCTCAGGAAGCAAAGACACCACTGTCCGCTTATGGGATCTTACTGAGAGTGGCAAAGCATTGTGCCTTGCCATGGGGACCGGCCATGTGAGCGCTGTGACAGCTATAGCATTCTGTCGGAAGCGGGATTCAAACTTTCTGATATCAGGTGGTGCAGATAAACTTCTAAGAGTATGGGACATGTCAAATATAGGCGATTCTAAAGGCCCCATAACTCTTCCAGCCATATCTGCCATTCCCGCACATGAAAAAGACATTAATGCTGTATGCGTCGCCCCCAATGATCAATTTGTGGCATCAGGATCACAAGATAAAACAATAAAAGTATGGAAACTACCTGATTTGACACCAGTTCATGTATTCAGAGGGCATAAGCGTGGAATATGGTCTGTTGCCTTCTCCCCTGTGGACCAGGCCCTGGTATCTGCATCAGGTGATAAAACGATCAAATTATGGAATTTAAAAGATGGTAGCTGCTTACGAACATTTGAAGGCCATGTTTCATCTGTTTTACGGGTGAACTTTTTGTCTGCTGGTGCACAGATCATGAGTTCTGGAGCAGATGGACTCATGAAACTCTGGAATATTAGAACAGCAGAGGCTATTGCAACATTTGACGCCCACGAAGACAAAGTCTGGGCTCTTGCGTTGGGAAGTGATCATGGGGATATTGCGGCTTCAGGTGGATCGGACGGAAGTATTGCCATTTGGAGAGACTGTACAGAAGCGGACAGGGCGAATGCAGCAAAGGAGGCAGAAGCAATTGCAATCCAAGAACAAGAGCTTGAGAATGCAGTATTCGATGGAGAATGGAAGCAAGCCGCAAGCCTTGCAATAGATATGGGTAGACCAGGCCAGCTTTTGAATGTTGTCAAAAAAGCAACGAATTTTTCGAAAGATTCTGGAGATTCCATTCTCGTCGAGGTGGTCAAATCACTCGACTCTGACCAGCTCAAAAAGACTCTAGAATATTGCAGGGAATGGAACGCTCACAGCAAAAACTGTAGTAGTGCTCAGGTCATGTTACATGCAATATTTTCCGTGAATTCAAAGCAAGACTTACTTTCAATCCACGGCTTTGATGGTATACTAGAGGGAATAGAAGCATATACCAATAGACATCGATCAAGGGTGGACCGCCTGATTCGATCCTCCTACATCCTAGACTACATCTTGGGTGTCATGGGAGCTTTAACACCAGTTATGAATGATGATACTTCCAATGAGAATAGAAAAGATGATCTCATCATTACTCCCGAAGATGATCCTGTGAGGGATAAAACAAAAAAGGAAAAGCGGTCAAAACGAAAGAGGAAAAATGTTCAATGACAACTATATTTATTAAATCTTCATATGACATCTCTAGCACTGTAAAACATTAATATCAGGCTTCTCTGAATGAGCGTTCCCGTGGCTTCTATTCTACCCCGTGGAACTGCTGGATACATCTTGACACTCATCATTCACAGATCCAACTGGCATGCCCAGAATTCGAGGACATTGCTCTCCACCCATGGCAATATCTAACAACGGCGTGTCCTCCAATTTCATATGTTCCTTGTACTTCTTATACGTCTCAGACTCCATCGGAATCCTCTTTACTGAGTTAGCAGTCGAAGATTCATTCCAGTGCCGAAACGTATTTGGCTTGTTCCAGTCCCCACGAACGTGGTGCAACATGGACGTATGCCTTTTCATCTCCTCAAACATCTTTACCTGTTCAGGATCATTTTTATCAATCAGAGTTTCAAAATGCCTCAATCTCTCATCAACGTCGGTTTCCTGCGTGACGTTGCCATCGTCAACTTGGTCCGGCATGTCTGGTGAAACGTTTCTTTTCTTCTATTCTCTCCTTCTTCGTTTTTCTTGTGATGTACGAGTCTTTTCATTTATATTAGATATAGCATATCGTGTCATACAGAGTGACCGAAATACGGCCTAATGAAATAAATCTGAAACAGCGGTCAGTCAAAGTTGACTTTTGTGCTGGGCCAATTTTGCATGTTTCAATTAGAAATAATGTTTTCTCCACATCTGCTGGTCCTATACGAGTCATCCAAGAGTTTGAGTCTCTTACAATACTTAAAGTACAAATATACATCAAGAAAGAATCAATGTCATGAAAAAATCAACCTCATCTGTGCTTGTACAACTGGTATCCATCAAACAGTATAGACGACTGTCTTTGCTGATGGAGCATCCACAGGAGATTTAGCTTCTGGGATATAGCCCTTTTGCAAAGCATGGCATAACTGTGTCAAATGGCGTTTCTTTTCCAGTACAACTTCAAGTTTCGTTCGGAGGATTGCATTCTCTACTTGCAGGGTTTCTAATTCATTCAAATTCTTTGAGGCAGCGCTTACTGATGACAAATCCTGCTCAATCATCTCCAACGCATGCATGGCTTTATCAGAAAGAGGGATATCCGATGATTCACCCTTGAGCTTCTTTTCAACCATCAGGAGCGCATTGCGTGCACTTGATGCTGTCTTTACCTTCCTTCCCCCAGCTGCTGCTGTTTGTGCAACACTTGGTGGGACCACAGGAGAAGCCTCAACCTTCCTGCTAGGAAGCATTGAGGTGGTCAAATCTAAACCCTCCTGACTTCCTGGTTCCGCCAGTTCTTTTCGTAAAGCAGAGATTTCCTTCCTCATGGCAGCAACAACTGCAGCTCTTGGAGGTATTCTACCAGGGGCAGTTATAAACTTGAGTTCCTCCTCTTTCTGCAGCAACTTGTGAGCGACGATCTTGATTCTCTCATCATCTGATATAGCGTGACATTTGAATGTTTCTTGGCGACAATGCCGGGAGATACCTGCAATATAAGTGGAAATACTCAGACATGCCAGAATCACAGACAGGTGACATAAACATCCCACATTGCCAATGTATCACGTATTATACTAACCTCGATGATATGAAATATTACTGTAGGTGTTTCTATCCATATTTGGTGCGAGATAACTCCTAGTTCCCAAATAAGGGAGACGGGACATGGCTGTCACGACCATGGTGTCAAATACGCTTCACCGAGTCTTGTTCCTGTGGAACAAGTCTATAATCGTTTTGGACAACTATATATAGTTTTGAATATGTGTCTAGGCGTTACAAGATCAAATATCTTCACCATTTTACTTTTTGTTTGCCCTGCCTGCAAACTTCTCTGCCCATTTGGATGGATTTTTCACTCCCTTGAGTTCCTTCTTTACAGCTGCGACTATATCTGGACATCCAGATTGTACCAAGGCAGCAATAATCTTGGCTGCATGGGAATCTTTAAGTTCATTGCATTTTCCTTTGAGGACCTTTTTCCACAGCAACAGTGTGAATTTCTTTGCAGTCTTTTCATCTGGATTATCAGAAGCAATAATGATCCGCCGTAACGCTCTACTTGCAAAATAATCAGTCAACACATCATCTACGGCCACATCAACTACTGCATTGTGTAATTGGTCCAAGGAGCAACCATAGACAGTCTCTAGGAAGCTTCCACTTCCTCCTACACATGCTTCAACCATAACGTCAGATGCATATTGCATGCACAACATCTCTTTAGCTGATTCTATCAGCGTTTTCGACAAATCATCCCAAAGACCACCGGTGAGAATTTCCTTCCTTCGTACGTCATCATCTTTTTTGCTCACCCCCAACTGCATCTCAACTGTCTCTGCCTCTCCTCCCTCTTCACTAGGTTCGATTCGTTTTGATATCATTTTGACAGGCGGTTTCATAATACGGATACGTTCAGGTGAGAAGTAACGATTCGAGTATGGGCTCAATAGTTGGAGTACAACCTTGTGGCCATTCTTGTCCTTGACGACCTCCTCAATCTCTGACTGCAGTATAAAACCGACATTCATTGTAACAACCCCACGACAACCTCATACATACACCATGGAATCCTCAGACACACACCTTGTCCCACAAGGAGACAAGGCCTGCTCAAATATCGACACTCTTCAGCGCAAATGCTCTGTCCGCCCGTCGACATATTGTCGTCATTGGATTCATTCATTGTTCAAACAATTCCCATACATACCTGTATATCAGACACGAGCATCTTTTTCAACAGAGATGTATCATCCGTCACCGACAGAGCTGTACATACTGCTAGATATCCCCATTCATCCAGCACAGCGGCCATGACATGACCTTTGAATGCTTTGATTGCTTTTTTCCTATCCTTGGCGCTTCCATACGCAAGAACCATGCATGCTGCTTCCACACCTTCATGCGTATGAATCATATGAAGAAGAGCGTCTCCACTCAATGACTCTACAGAATCCTCTATAAGAGACGGAGGAGCAGATTTCAGATACTCTGAGATCAATGTATGTGCAAGCTGATTATCTACAAGACCCTTTTCAATCACTGGTGTGAGTGTGCTTGCAACATGCCTAATAATTGCCAATTGTTTCTGACCTTCCACAGCAGCCAATAATGCCGCAAGAGTCTCTGGAGCTCCTTGTGTTTTATTCAATGTTCCAGCACTGAATAACGAGTACTCTTTTCCATAAAACTCTGCAGCCATCATTCGCCGTTGTTCCAGAGTTGCAACACAGTAGAGTTCATCCAACACATGAGTACCAGCTGGATGTCGGAGCAACTCTGACGCTTTTCCCTTTAAAGCCTTGAAATACACTACAGTATACATACATATATGTCATGTCTTGGAATCTGTGGAAACGATCAATCACACTTCCCAGAATGAAATCATGCACAATCCCTCTATGCTAGATCATGACCATGTAGAAACATATGGTAGAGTATATTCCCTGGTTTCACATCTAGCAACGTTCCTGGCCTCATCAACATAGTAGTATGTCTTCACATTGAATTTATTTGTTTCAGGAAGATAACGCAGTTTGTTCTATCAATGGCCAGGGGTGATTATGTTCCATTGATTCATGCAACACATATACAACATGGGTCATACCTGGCAGTTGATCCTTCGGTGCAGTAGAAATCAGTTTACTAACGATAAACCTTCCATATGGGTTCTTTGCCAGCTCTACAATCTTTGGCATCACCTGGTGTTGCACAGCCAACCGATCATCTCCATTCCCATGTTTGACACAAGACTGAATGATTCGAGACGCCGTGTGCGACGCTGCCAGATCCCCCACACGATCACCGCATATCTTTAAAATATCTCCAACGAGCTCGACTCTCTTCTCCTTTGCCGTGGTAGTCTGTCGCAGAGTCTCCCACAACTTGGTAGCCTCTTGAATGATGTCAAAGTTTTTCTGACGTTTTGCTTTCCGTTCCTTTGCCACAATCTTTTTCTCTGCTCGTGTATTCTTCGTACTACATGAATAAAACAGTCTCCGAGTAAAAACGTATGTCACGCCATTCCCATGCATGGCATGCACCTCCTTCTCTCCAGAGAATCACCACACGCTATTTATATAAATATACATAGAGGTACAAACCTGTTGGATGATTTCAAAGCATCTCCTTCTTCATCGACGTGTCCTCGTTTCGTTCCAGAAGACATTTTCATCTCTCTTTTGTTCTACATGCAATAATGTACACTCTTCTCATATACTATGTCGTCGTTGTTATCGTACATGTGAAATACTTTATTAATTAATAATATATGGATGTCTTACCAATCTGCGACTCGTACAAGGAGGAATTCTGAACAGCATGTTCCATACAGAGTATTGTCTTCTCTGGATACAATGGCATATCCCAGTCTGCCAAGATGTCCAAAGAACAGAGCTAGGTCGGAAAGATAGAGGTCATGCTTGGGCCAGAGAAGATTAGAAAAGTCCATGACGCTTCCTCTGCCCATGTATATTGCCGCACTGTGGTGTACTTCAATAGCAATTTGCTCTGGAAGCCACGTGTCTCTGATGCTCCAGAATGCTATTTCATCAAACTCATATCCTTCAATATCGATTTTCAAAAGATCAATGCTTGTAAAGCCTGCCGCATTCACTGCATGTGCTAATGTAGTATACGTTGTATCAGATGCCTCCTTGGAGGCTGTCCCTATGCATTTTTGAATATACTCGTGACGTGGTCCCTGGCTCGTCCCATTATATGTGCAGTCAAACGTGTAGATGTTGCATTCTGTCGATGCTAACACGGCACGTTCAAAGTCATAGTTCCCATTGCTCCCCAATGAAAAGACAACACAGTCTTTCTTGTGTCTGAGAAGATCAGTACAGATCCATTTCCCACCATCACTGGCATCTCCAACACGTTGCAGCTGTTGGCCATGTGGACACCCCAGGTATGGAGTAAACATGTCATACTTTTCGAATCCCAGTGGTTCAGGAGGTCGTCTATTCTCTGCTGCAACTTTACATCCAGCCCTATCAGTCGTACAAAGATTTCGAGATTTGTTTTTATACACAGTCATTGTAGTCATGAACAGTTCATCATTCCATGTGATTAATGTATCAAGAGCTGCCCTTCCCTCTTTTCCAGGGAAATGTGGTCGATATGGAAGCATCATATTCATTTTGATGTCATGATGGATTTTCCTAGGTCCTAGAGTCCAGAGTATACAAGAAAGAATCAAAAGAACGCCAAAGCCTACTTTGGAGAGACCACCACTCCAGAGGAGGAGAGACTCTCTCAGCTGAGGACTGTTGTTTTCTGTACCACCACTGTTAGTGTTGGCTCCCGTATATGACATTGGATGGTATTAGTACGACTATTGATGGTATATACGCCTGTTGAGTGCATGCTATGTATGTATTCTGTCTTGTGGTATACTAGTCTGTGTTGATCCATCCAAGAAGATATCTAGGTGGATGATGATGATGATGGATTTTCTAGAAAAGATGATGGCCATGTGGCCTCATATGCATATGGCAAGCCTACCACCAGTACTACCACAACGTCATACCGTTGTCTGTGAGATTGATCTCTAGTAGTAGTAGTAGTATGAAGAGAAAGAGAAAGAGAGAGAGAGAGAAAGAGTCATCATCATACCAGCTGTCCAACTATGGTTGGACTCTATAGTCAGTCATGCAATATGGCTGATACAGTCACTCTGGTATCATACGTACTAGTATGATACCAGCACCCGTCCACATTGTCTATTTCATATACAACATATACATATGCATCATGTCAAGGGCATCGGTGGCATTATTCAAACGTCGTCAAGCGTATGTTTCTATTTCATGATGTCCTCAATTCTTCTTCTCGATATCCTCTTGACCATCAACCATATACAAACGTGATTCATGTGTGATTTTCTTACATAGATGATGTTTTTGAATGCAGGGAGGCTGCTGCAGCGCAGTCGCTGTCGAGTTCAATGCCCGGTTTGCGGATGGCAGGAGGAGAAGGTGCTGTTAGTTTTCATCAGACTGGCATGCCTCCTCACCTGCTTCGATTATTTGAATCTCGACCACCGTTGCCATATATGGACGTGCCGAAGAGGCGTCGACCGCTGCTTCCGTATTCTGGGGTGGGAGAGTATGTGAAGTATTTTGAGTCGACTGGAAAGCCTTTGGAAGAATCCAAGGACCGGATATGGATAAATCCAGAGTTGGGGTTGCAATGTAGGGTGGAAGAGGCTACAAGGGTGGAGCGGTTTGTGTCGAATATAAAGAAAAAGGTGGAAGCACATGCTGCTGCGAATGACGAGGCACGCAAGGCATGGGATCCGCATGCGGATCCAAATGTGGAAGGAGAGCCGCTGCATACATTATTTGTTGCGAATTTATCGAGTGATGTCTCGGAGAGGAAACTGAGGAGGGAGTTTGAGACGTATGGACCCATCAAGAGGATTCGTCTGGTTCATGATAAATATTCTGGGAAACCAAAGGGGTATGCATTTATTGAATTTGAAGACAAAGAAGACATGAAGGAGGCGTACAAGGTTGCTGATGGGACACGGATTGAAGGAAAACGATGCTTGGTGGATGTGGAACGAGGGAGAACGGTTCCGAATTGGAAGCCAAAGAGGCTTGGTGGGGGTACGCATGGTGGGTCACTGCATGAAGCAACACTTCCGAGGGACCCTCAAAAGCAGAGCGTAGCAAAGCTGGTGTTTCGAGCACTTGATATGGATATCAAACCTCCAGTTTCTGCTACATTAAAACGGAGAGATGACGGTCCTGCTCGTTGGAAGAGGGACAGGTATGATGATGATCGGTCGAGGTATGATGATGATGGAGGTAGGTATCGCAGGGATTCTAGATCACGAGATGATTATTCTTCTCGGCACTATAGACAGTCGGAAGGTACATATAGGATGCCAAAGCGTGAACGAATATCGTATGGAGACGAGATGCTGCCTCAACCAGCCCCAGACATGGCAGGCAAGGAGGAAGGAGAGCACTCTCCTGAAGAGGGTGAACTGTCATGAATACTATACATTTATACACTATTCGTAGATAATGTTGTAATCCACATTTGTAGTGTATCTGGGTCTCTTCGCTCGGATGCAAACACTATTGACTCTCCGGGACGACCAGCCTGGGGAAGCATGACAATTCGTGGGAATGTCTCGAGTCCAAACCGATCTGCTGCAAAGTCTCTCTCAATATCAGCCTGGAATTTGGCAACTCTGATCGTATCTCTATCTTTCATCCTATCAGCAAGTATTTCATAGCTTTCTTCCATAGCTTGGCAGTATTGGCACCATGGAGCATATAGCACAAGAATGGTGTCTGTATCCCGAGGACCATCCAGGAGCTTCTCCACCTCTCCTCTGTCCAAGCGCTCCACGAGTCCACCCTTGAACAGATCTTCCACGTTTTCACCACTATCATCAGATGTACCACCTTTTGCAATGTTACCGCTGTGTAATCCACATTCTTTCGAGCTCGACTCTTCCCACCACCATCGTCCCTCCCTCTCTGCCTGATTTGGAAGGACTGGCCGTGTGCATGGCTCACATCCAATAGAAATATATCCACACGAGTGCAGTTTGTTTGTTGGAACACCCATGACCCTCAAAAAGTTCCATACTTCAGCAGAGGTGATATTTGACAGAGGATTGTATTTCACCAAGCTTTCAGGACCTCCTTCCAAGCCCTCAAACACAGGATCCACTTGGACAACAGGGACACTCTGCCTGGTACCGGGACTTTGGTCCTTCCTTTGCCCTGTAATCCACGCCTTTAACCCTTTTAATTGTTTACGCAATGGTTTCACTTTTCGTATCCGACAGCATTCCTGATGACCATCTTCATAGAACGAAAACATGCCTTTTGCACGAACCAGTTCCACCACTTGCTCAGCATCTGGAAACGTATACTCAATCTTGATCCCATAATGCTTCTCAACCGCATCAAACAGCTGATAGGTTTCGGGATTCAATCGACCAGTATCCAAAGAGAATACGCGATATGGCTTCCCAGTCAGGTGGGCATATTCAATCAGTGCAACATCTTCTGCTCCTGAGAACGCAATGGCAACATCTCCACCAAATGTGGTTAATGCGTGGTCCATGATTTCAAGTGGAGATTTGCACTCAAGGTCATTTGCAGATATTTCCCATTGCTGTTTCACAGAAGATGACGCCAGTACGACTCGCGTTGTTCCACATGTCCGAGACTTGCTGGTCCACGGATGTTGAGATGCAGGCACCTGCAGGCAATCATAGGTAGTACATTGTGATATGGTATCTATACAAGTGATGAATAGTTGATCTGACGTACCCAACCCATCTTGATGGGTACTGTTTTTTGACAAGAGAACATGCTTGTTTGTATGCAGAAATCTCCTTGGCAGGTGTTCCTTCTTTGATACACAGGAGGACTACTGATCGTATGGATGATGACTCTTCTTCTTCTTTCGTTCTGTTGCTTCGATGACGAGTGGAGGATAGTATATCTAGATTTCCTTGCTACGTAGCCTGTATACAGGAGTTCCATGTTCCATCTTTCTTTTTTTGTTTCGATCGACCCACCACTTGCTATTGCAAATGTTCCAACAGTCGAGTGATCACTCGACGATAGATGTGTATCCATCATTGATATTATATTAGAAATAGTTTGAATGATGATGGTGATGAAAGTAGTCATGGCATCTTGTAGACCAATGGTGTCCAAGGTTCTTACAAGCACATCCCACAGGGTTTTGACTCAACAAAGACGACACTTTGTGGTGATGGCCAGTCATGACGATGCATCCTCGAGTTCATCTTTACTCAGACGATATACGATGCGGGCAGCAATCTGTGCACTTGGTGGAATGGTGGCTCTCGGACTTGCTCCACAAAGTACTGGAATTGGTACACCTGCATCCCTGGCCCTCTCTGAGTCACTCGATGGTGCTGTCGAACTGGTTACCCGCAGAGGTGACCTTCAGGCGGAAGAAATAGCTACAATTGAGCTGTTTTCAGAAAATACAAGCTCTGTGGTGAACATCACAAACATTGTGAATGCAAGGAAACCATACTCAACGAATATCTTTGAGATTCCTCTAGGACAGGGATCTGGATTTATCTGGGATGCAGTAGGGCATATTGTGACGAATTTTCATGTGATTCGTGGATCCTCAGCCCTTCGAGTGACCCTTATAGATCAAAATACCTACCCTGCGACGGTGGTGGGTGCAGATCCAAGCAGAGATATAGCAGTGCTGAAGCTTGATGCCCCTCAAGAGGTGCTCCGCAAGCTCAAGCCGGTAGAATTGGCCAAAGACACGTCGAGTCTCTATGTTGGCCAAAAGGTGTTTGCGCTGGGTAATCCATTTGGATTGGATCATTCCCTCAGTAGTGGTATTATCAGTGGATTGAATCGAGAATTGGCGGAAGATGGAGGAGTCAGGATAAAGAATGCCATCCAGTCAGACTGCTCCATCAACCCTGGAAACAGTGGTGGACCGTTGTTAGCCTCGAATGGAAAAGTAGTTGGCATCAATACAGCAATAGTAGATCCAACAGGTAAAGGAGGTTTCAATGGAATAGGGTTTGCGATTCCGATTGCTGATGCAAAAGGTGTGGTGGAACAAATCCTGCAGTATGGCCGAGTTATTCGGCCAGCACTGGGAATAACTGTGGCACCTCCAAGCGCCCTTCGCCAGCTCGGCCTCGAAGGCGTGTTGATACTTGAAGTTCCCAGTGGATCTCCCGCAGCAACTGCTGGGATGACTGGCATTTCAAGGGATTCATATGGGAGGCTGGTTCTTGGTGACATCATTGTTGCCATTGATGGAAAGCCAGTGAAAAATCAAGGGGACCTTTTTGATATTCTTGACGGGCTTCAAGTCGGTCAAACCATTAGGATTGATTCGTTGAAAGCAGGAACAGACAAGAAATCATACCAAGTTGTACTGAAAGAGAAGGACTACGAATCACGCCGTTGATTGATTACACGAGGATGAAAGCTTTGATTAGTTCAGACATTGGTGCCAGCTCCCTCTCATCCACCAGATCAAATTCTTTCACAAACAGTATAAAATGTCTAAAACATGTATTTAAATGCATTTCCATTCCAAGAGCAAGGATTTGTTTGAAGTGAGAATGATATACGTGGGCATATACCCTAAACATCCTCTTGAGCATTGTCTTGACAACATACAAAAAATCCTTTGGGAACTTGCCCCCTACACCCCTTGGAAAGAGGGAAGGATCATCCAATTGCTCTTCTACCCAATCAAACAATGCATTCACGTATTTAGGAGCCGAGAGCTTGATTGGTGTCTTCACTTTAATTCCATCTGCCCATAAATATTCAAATTGCGGACCAGCACACATAACTGGGCAGTGCTGATCATCACACAATGTCTCATCCAACACATTATACAAGACGCTGAGTGCATTATACAGTAACACTGTATTCACGGCAATCCATTCATTTGCATCTTCTCCCTGAGGAAGCTTGACTGCTTGTTCGACGGTACCACTTCCCAGAGTCTGTTCGATGTGTTTCTTCAGGGTTGGACCTTTTGTTCCAACTGCTACATTTTTGACCGACCGTACCGTACCAGCACGTCTGCATGGTTTAAACGTGATTCAATCGTCAGTATCCACTCATAATGTAGGATTACACACCCGCAATGCCTACGTACCTACTAAAATTGAAAAAACTTGCCATGACACTATCCTCGAGAGGTCGTTAATGACATTGCCTCAGTCCTTGGGTTGATCGTATTGTATTCTGTCAAATCTGTGTAAAATATTATTCAATCATAGTATATTTTTTAACAATAGTTTGATAGCAGGTGAGAAAGAAACGTCTGTTGAATCGTTCAAGCAAGGGATATCCCTTGCTCACTTGACACAGAGAAAAGCTGCATGCTGTCCTCCGAATTCACATTGGACCACTTTCTGGCCCTGGAACCTTTTTGTCTCTGCAACTTTTCGTGGTACAACTTCATCATCATCGTCATCTCCCTTGGCAAGCTGGTTGCTAGTACCAAAGCCCCACAGATATGCGGCTCCTTGCTCATCAAAGCAACCAGAGACAGCCAACCCTGCAGCTGCACCTGATATTTTGATGCCACCCAGTCCATCAACAGCTTTGATGTCAGGGCATGGAGCGTCAGATCCTACATCCGCTGATTTTTGTCCCAGTCTTCCATATGTAGGCCTCCCGCAAGAGAGGAGAGTTTTGGATTCTGTCAAGAACATTGTGTGATGCTGACCTGGGCAGATCTTATGTACACGTGAGCCTTTTGGAAGAGGCACCTTCTGTGGAGCAAAAACGATATCTTCTCCTACAAGCCCCAACTGACCGTAGTTGTTCAATCCAGAAGCAAATATAGACCCATCAGAGTACGTTATAAATGTAGAGTACGTTCCGCATGCAACATCAGTAACTTTCCCCTTGGAACCTCTGACTGGCACAACAGCTGGTGTCAAAAATGTTGTCAATTTCAATCTTTCACTCATACGAGCTCCAACACGCCCGAGTTGACCCTGCTGCCCAGATCCCCAAGACATGAGCGTTCCTTGCACAGTTACAGCACAGACATGATCAGCACCAGAGGAGATGTGCTTTGCTGCTGGTGTCAAATCTCCTGGAGCATACACTACAGAGGGAAGTAACTGTATTTTTTTACTCACGGAGAATCCCATTACTCCACTCGAATCACGAAATGTCCCCCAAGACCAAATGGATCCATCTGCCATGAGAGCACATGTGTGGCTATCCCCAGCTGACAACTGCACAACATCAACATGATCAGGAAGCAGAACTTTGCCTGGCACATATGGGTCCCCTCTTTCAGTGTACATGGAGCTTTCTTCAGACTCATCCCAGATTTTATCAGCTGTAGGACGACCAAGGGCACCTTCATCGTTCACACCCCATGAATATACTGTCCCATCAGATGCTAATGCTACTGTATGCATGCCACCACATGCCACTTGAACCAATGCTTTCCCTTCAATATCAAGAGGGAATGGTCTCAATTTCTCTGTGATGTCTTCTCCAAGGCCCAGTTGGCCACAATCACCGTCTCCAAACACGAACAAAGATCCTTTGACCTGCAATTGTTTCACACAAGAGAGTTTGAAACTGAAAACACGATGACGACGATAATGGCATGTATCGTACATTTGGTATAGAGATCTTTTGTTTTTTTAATGTCCTGGAGTCACTGTTGGAATCCGCTGCCACCCGCTTCTTCTTCCCGGACATGTTTCTGATGCTAGACTGTTACAATACGATTGCTACGATTCTGCCACTATACTCTCTCTAGTTCAAGTATGTTCACTATAATCTTAATAAATCATCAAAATAGTATGATATACAGTAGCATTCCTTGACTATCGCTGGGACACTTTATGCCATGGACAGGTGACCATGCAACCTAGAGTTACTTGCTCAACATTTTATAAAACCTTGTTTGATCAGAGAATGTAGATGATGAGATATCACATGCAATCTTACAGCTGCTTTAGGTACATCATAATCGAAAGAAATACATTTAAAGAGGTTACTATCATGATTCAGTGGAACTCAAGGCACTGTAGCCACCACTTTCGAGCTGATCAACAAGCTCAATTCCTCCAGTCGTAATTATTTGTCCCTTTTGCATAATATGAACCTTATCAGGTTTAATATAGTCCAAAAGTCTCTTGTAATGGGTAACCATTAAGATTGACATGTTGGGCTGGTCCTTCTTCAATCCATTGACTGCCGCTGCAACATCTTTCAGGGCATCAATATCCAATCCACTATCAATTTCATCAAGGATAGCACATTGTGCTTCCAAGCAAGCGAGTTGCAAGATTTCATTTCTCTTCTTCTCTCCACCGGAGAACCCTTCGTTAACATTCCTGTTGAGAAAGATTGGGTCCATGTTGAGAGCTTGAAGCTTTGGTGTTACCAAGGAGAAAAATTCCAATGGGTCCAGCTCAGAGTCACCCTTTGATTTTCTCACTGCATTCGTCGCCATCCTCAGGAAATCACTGTTACTGACTCCAGGAATTTCTACAGGGCTCTGGAAGCTTAAAAAGAGACCCATGTGTGCGCGTTCCTCTGGTTCAAAGTCGAGCAGATTTTCCCCTTTGAAGACGGCAGTCCCCGAAGTCACGTTGTAGTCAGGATGGCCAACAAGTACCTGAATATAAGATATATGTGTCATTAATTAGATACAAAGTACCATATAGAGTCTGATACATGCCATACCTTGGATAATGTACTCTTTCCAGAGCCATTCTTGCCCATGATAGCGTGCACCTCTCCCTCGCACATGGTCAGGTTCACCCCTCGAAGGATTTCCTGACCAGATTCGGCAATTTCTGCATGAAGATCGTTTACTTCTAATATTACATCACCTGTAGCAAGGCAGAGGGTTGATCTCCTCAACGAGGTACTGCATTGTGCGAGGAAAGTTGGTCTGTTTCTTTTGGCAGAGGCAATGCCTCCTACAGCAGAGTATGCTTGTGCTTGGCTCGCCAGAGAGGACATCATGTATCTATTAAATGTGTGTACCGGTATATATATTTATTGATATTCTATGGAGGCTTTTGTTGATTATATGCTCTTCAAGAAGATTTGAGTCGTCGTGGGTGATGATAGCTGATACGATGCCTTGTTGTGTGACATGTCATAAACTGGATGATGACCCATTCTTGCTGCCCATTCTCTCGCATATTTGATATGAAAGTCCAAGTGTATCAAGCGGAGTGTATTGTACTGATAATCGGTCTGTATTTCCAACAAGGAAATATAAAACGTTAGGATTGCATTATTGCAATCATCCAACAAGGATCGTCCTCACACGTGATCTGGGGTTTTGGAGAACTTGCTCTTTTGAATGTCATCCTCGGATCCATCTGACTCTGGCAACATTGGATGAACCTTGTATAGAATTCTATATCCATCGTTAAACACGCCAATGAGAACGATGACGGCAAGGAGGACAGTATAGACAACCCAGGCCCATGTATCAACTTCAGCAACATCAAACATGCCATAGTAAATGTTTGCGACCGCAAGAATTGAAGCCGATCTTCCAATCCAGCGATGCCAATAGCCCCAATACACTCTTTTATTTGATTCAGGAGACGGACGTGCCACTAAGCTGATAATCTGTACGGCTCCAAGCACAGTGATTGTCACCCCCAGGTCTCTGTGAACAGTGAATGGTGTATTCCATTCTCCTCGAACAGCAAATCCACATCCAATTCCTGCCAGTCCCATGGAATATCCAAGTGTCTGAATTGCACGATGAATATGGAACCAGCACCCGTTCGCGCCTAGCAAAGTCTCCTTCATTCTTGCTCCAACAATGCCAATCGGTATAAACAGACCCCATCCAATTGCCATGAGCCACATGTGAGCTCTTCTGGCGGACATATTGATAGTTTGGGTGTTGACTATGGTTTCTGCAATACCATTTTCCAGATTCACGTAAAGCGATCCTTTTGTCAAGCCGTGATATGCAGGATGCCCATCTGATGTGACAGAGCCAGAGGACCACAAGAAATTGAAATCTGCAAGCGATGTGGATGCTTGCATCAGCTTTCTTTTTGAGCCTTCATCTATAAATGGTATGGGGAGAAGAATCGTAAAAGTGCTTAGGGCGCCTTGATCATCTCTAAAAGCAGCAGATTCAACAATGTCAATCCCTTGATTGCTCTGTTTAACCCCATTCTGATTTTGGCCCCCAAGATAGTACGGCAGTATTGTCACAGATTCACGATTGAGTGCCATAACCATAGCACTAGAGCCAATCATAACATCTCTCTGCAGAGGAAATGCCAGACTTACATACTCACCTGCGCTCAATGGTGCTTTCATGGCCATGTCAAGCTTAGAAGAGGCAGAATCCTCCTCATACCTGGATATATTCCAAGCATATAGGAAGCCAGGTATATTTGGAATACTGTCACATCTTTGGTAATAGTTAGTAGTACCATTGATTTCGATGTTGCATGCTTCTCCCTTCTCGATTCCAGTGATAACCTGCGCTCCAGACTCTGGAGATACACTCATGTCAGGAAGGGCAACAACTTCTTCATTGTCAATACCGTCTACATCACTCTCAGCCTCCTCCTCTGTGTCAAACACATGAATCTGCCATCCAAGTTTCTGATGGATATCGCATTGATAATACAGTACATCGGGGGTTGTGTCATTTGGTGTCCAGGTCAGATAATAAGGATCCTCCTCTGTACCAAACGTAGTATCATTTCCACCATAGACAATTTCATTTGCATAATCAGTGAGTACCCCAGCACCAACGGATGATGAAGTAAAATAGAGTGGATGCGTTGGACCTGCCATGATTTTGAACGTGTATGTCTTGCCGCGAACAACATTCAACACTGGTAGAGGCACCCCATTGATGATATATGCGAGGCCCCAGCCAGGAGGATCCGGGTGAACTTTGTAATCTCCGGATGTAACCTCAAATACATCAGTCCCAGATATCACAGGCACAGAGACAGGTGTCTGGGTAGCACCGACATCATCTGAAAGCCCTTGTAGGCTCGTGCATGTATTCTGCTCCTGGTCTAGAGCAACAAGAAGTCTCTCTCCTTTTGGTGAGTTGAACGGGACAGGGAATGGAGATTCGCTTCCAGGAAGGATGAGGGCGTGATAAAGAACAACAGGCATCTCAGCATTCGATTCAGGACTCACTGGGCCCATGGCAAAAACAGCCGATGAAGATCCATCAGTGGGCCAGATTGCCCCACCAGCTGAGAGAGGCCTCTCAAAGTAGACAGACATGTACGAACCATTTCTTGTACATTCTACAGCAATATTTGGTATCACCAAATTTGCATTAGAGCTGCCATTGGAGTAGATCTGTGGACACACTCCATTGCCAGTGAGAAAATCACACTGTTCATAATCACTTAAGAAGTAGTCGTATGCAAAGCACTCCCCGTTCGTATACCCAGCAACGACAACATTTGATCCAACCATGATAGATCCAAAAGAGCCTGTCGGAGAATATCCAAATGCCATCCATTTGTCCTCACTTCCAGGCCTGCCTTCAAGTGCCATCTTGACAGTACCACCCTCGATGGTCCAGTGAACATTTAGATAATCCTTGCGAAGGACCTGGCAATTCTCAAGGCCGTACAGTCCATCTTTGCTATCTGAAACAGTATCTTTCGGTGTCTCTGGCTGTGTCTCTGGTTCTGGCTCTGGTTCTGGTTCTGGTTCTGGCTCTGGCTCTGGCTCTGGCTCTGGTTTTGCTACAAGCTGGTTAGAGGTATGAAATTTAGTTTTCACATGTCCGAGATCAGCACTGAATTGCTCACAGTAAATAGATATACATCCAATCTCATCAAAATCCAAAGGGTTTTTCAAAGTGACGCTGAGCTTTTCGTTCGAGTACCTCTTCTCAGGTATCTCTGAATTGGAAAGCCTGCCACCTCTGGCAATGGCACCGGGCGTACACTCTTTCCCTCCCCAAACATACACAGATGGTGCCTTTCCATCATATGTAAAGTCTGGTATCTCCAAGGTACAGTCTGATTTGACAGACAAGGTCCCGGAAACCTCGTGTTCCACAGTCACCAACTTTCCCTTGAATGTGGGACAACGTTGCCCCTGCACCAGGGTACCCCAAAAGGCCAGACCTTCATAAGAAAGAAAAAATCTTGCATCAAACGTAAACGATCTTGACCACCATGGCCGTGTATCACGCAGTGTTTCCGACCCTCACGTGCTCTCTACTACCGTACCTGACACTAGTACAATGGCTATGAATGAAGACACCTTTGTCATTACTATGTATCATCAAATTTTACAGATATCACACCGCTCTATGGTTAATGGAACCGGTATTCTACCACCAGGTTCTGAAAAAATGGAGCTGGCTTGTTTGGTTTCGCACGTCTCGGAAACCCTTTGACTTTTGGTTCAGGTATCGATTGATCTTCGATCTAATCTTGTATTATTCAATTGTGCATTATCTTTCACATCTAAAGGGTCTTTATGAGGATTATTGATGGGTTCTAACGCAGACACGTCATCATCAGATTGACGCGTCAAAGATCGATTGAGCCAATTGGGTTGCAACCTTGAATGCAAAAGACCCTCCCATCTGTCAGACAATTATATTGCCAGTAAAATCTCTCAATACGATTGTTACACGTAGATCGAGGTATCTTTATATAACAAACAATATACTATCGAGCTAGATTATATTCATCAAGTGACGTACAAACAAAAGCCTATGGTTCAGATATGTCAATTTCTCTCACTTCATCGTCATATTTCTGATCGTCAGCATCTGAAGCTTTGATGCAATCCAGGGGCCGTTCGCCGTCTATAGATCCAGTCATTGACGATGTGCTCACTCTTTCTTTATTATCGAGAGATCTGCTGGCATCTGTGTCGACAAGTAAGGAGGGGCAGAACGTTTCAAACTGTTCCAAAAGCTTGTCTGGATCAAACAGCGCCTTTATGGCAGGTTCAATCTCGGCGGGGATGAGATCGACCCAGTTTTCTCGAAATGTGCCACATTCTGAGATGCGTTCTGATATATTAGAGCAGAGATTCCGACTGCCTGTGATCCAAAGGAGGAGCTTCTTTTTAAGTGCAGGATTGCTCTCTATTGGTGCCCACATTTCTGGATACAAGTTTCTTATGGTGATTATTATGACTGATATTAGATATGCCCTGACTGATCCGTCAAGATAGATGCACATATCTAAAGCTTTCATACGGCTTTCATTCTCACCATCGCCACATACGAATTCCATAATCCTAAAAGATGTGTAAGAATCTTCCATTTTCAAAAATGTGATGATGGGTGCTACCTCTGATGCCAGGCATTTTAGATTTGATGAGTGATCTAGATGCCCCAAAATGGATCTGACCATCACCTGTGATCTATACTTATCTTCCCATGCAAACCATTTCATAAATAGTTCAGTGTCTATGAGGTCAAGGTATCCTGGAAGAAGGAGACATTGCACACTCTCTGATGCAGAAACCTCATCATCATCATCAAATATGTCTGGTATTTCCCTCATAATTGAGTCCGATGATACTCGTATCATGAATGGATTTGATTTCTGGACATCATTGGATGTAGTAGACACCTCGGAGGAAAGCTTGTGCATTCTAAGTAGCGGCAGTGTCAGCTGTAAATATGAAGATGCAAAGCCCTCCTCCTCCTTGTCCCCTTTGATCAGCTGATTCCATACATAATCAATGCTTTGGGAGAATGACATAATATCCGTGATGTAATCCACAATAATCAATTTGGAATCGATATCTGCAGAGATATCAGATAGACACCCCAAGAGATCTTTCCACTTCAAAATGACTGATGGATGGCTGCCCAATTCTGATCGAATATGGTTTAAAATATCAGAGACGTAGCGTTTGCAAAGCCCCTTGTCTTTAAGTACGACGGCTGTTAAGCACCGACAAAGAATAATGCGCAACAAGTCTCTTGAAGATTTATATGGAGATGTCATGGCAGCTAGAATGGCATCTGATAGAGAATTCTCCCCCACAATGCAAGCTTCAAGTACTGATTGTGCAATGTTAGGAACTTGACAAGCCATTTCCAAGGGTTTCAAGACTGCAGTAGCTATGTCAGACTGAGAATCTGCAACTTGACATGGTCCATATACGTGTATCCTACAAATATATTCAATACACAGAAGGATTGCCTGGCTGACTTCATCAGGATAGCCACCTTCTCGTCGACCCACAAGATTGAACACTTCGTTGTGAAACTCTGTGACTTCCTTCGCTGAAGATTCGGACTTTTGAGTTTTTGACGCTCTAGGTCCAGATATCGATGACTCGATTTCTGCTCCAATCCTGCTCACAAAGTCTGCAAGGTCTGGACTAAATGCACGAAGCTTGTTCATCTCCATAAAATTCCTGGACATTATCGAGGTAACAAAGTCTTCTGGCATAGATTCTAGCATGTTCAAGAATTTCGAGTCTTCTGTATCCTGATCTTCCTGCCTGCGACGATCATATAAAATCATATATGCTGATTGACTCCGGTAATACTGTTTCTCTGAGTTCTTTGGGACAAAGAGCCCACCAAAGCAGTCATTATCAATGTTTGAAACATCCCAGGGCTCTACAGTATCATCATCAAAAAGGAACCATTTATCTGTGCTTCTCTCTCGGGCATAAGAGTAATAATGCCCGGCAAATGCTGTTCCACTGTGTACAATTACTCCAGACAAGTTGTACATATAATCTTCACCTGGATTTGGTTGATCCACATACGGCTTCATATCGATTCTCTGTGGAAATTCGAACCTATCTTTAATTTTCCATCGGGATAGAGTCTCAAAATCCCATTCGAACCTTTTGAGATGGAAAACTAAGGTATCTGGCAATTTCTTAAGCATCGTCTTCTTTTTGGCATCAACCTTATGCCCAAGTTCTTCACAATGCCACTGATTCTCTCCATCCAATGTCTCAGGTGCTACATACGATTCTAAGCTCTCGATCAAATCTTTTTTACCTCTCACATCGACGGATATCTGGTAGAATTCTTCCTCCCTCTCAGATCTCAAGCCCTCGTGTTCTGGTACCTCAATTATCTGAATAAATGAACCACCAAGGACAGAATACATGACTTTTTCATTACCTAAGCTCTTTGAATACTCATCAAGCGAATCTTGAAGCCTAGTAAAAAATTCGTATGCATCCTGATGTTCCCTAACATCGACAGGATTGCCATCATAGTCTTTAAATGATCTCCAAAATAGGGAAGGGTCGACCAGATTCCCCATCCCACCAGACATCTGCAGGAACACTCCACGAAGCGACTCAAATACGTCTGATACTTTCTCAGGATTTTTTTCTAATGGAGAGCATATTAGCATCTTTCGAAGTCTTGGCTGCATGAAGAGCTGCTGAAAGGTTGCATTCATGTAGCATGTGGCACCCCCATTCAGCAATCCACAATACACTTCAAATGGTCTCAGTTTTGCGACAACATGGTTGTTGTATAGACTGGGGAACCCTTTCTCGAGAGATTGAAATGATTCAGAAATCCGAGAGAATATTATTTTCCAACATTCAGGAAAGAGCAAGGCCCCACAAAGCAACACTCTGTATAAGCCACCTTGCTCCTTTTGCACATATGAACAATGTTGAAACGCTTTGGAGTAAGTATTCCTCAGGCTTTCATGGGATCCGCTGTCCAGAATGATGTCTTTGGGAAACAGATATGTATCAATTATTCTGGACACCAAGGCTACCATTGGAGATAGATCCTCAGCATCTATCTCCAAGAGAGCAATTTGAAGGCATTTTGCATGGCCACTGATACTCTGAGACATTGAGAGACTAAAATCAATTTTCTCGCATATTCTCTCAGCAACAGGCAGCATTTCTGCAGCCATGATGGAATCCATATGGCTCACAAATGTACCGCAAAGTTGTATTTCTTCGTGAGAAGGGGCTTTGGAGAGAAGAATACCGACTATAATGTCTGTAAAGACCACCTCTTCCAAATTGTGCTCCTGGCACAGTACATGGATAGTATTGGCACCAACCAATCGTATTTTCTCGCAGTTATACCGCATAATATCCTTCAGAGTAATCAATAGCTTCTTAAGGACTGGTCTTCTGATAAGTGTGTGCTCCTTTGAAAGGTCTAAAACTAGGTTCAGTCCAGTTGATGAGATATAGTGGACATCGCTCAAAGAGTACAAAGAATCCACATCTAGACATTCCTGAACCAAAAGAAGAATAAAATCCCGGGCGTAATCTAGGAATACCCTATTTATTGGGAGATTTTTAGGGGTCTTTTGTAGAAACTGCATGAGAGCCCTTGCAAGCTGTTTCCTCAAGCCATCACGAGACTTGGCATACCCCTGTGCCATTTCATCCAAGAGTATTGACAATGGCGCTATACAAACTTCTTGCTGATGAATTTGATCATTCATTGGACTCAAAGTCGAGGACAAAAATAAGCAATAATAGAGCAAGAAACCAGGTCTACTTGTTTCACTCTTTAATTTTCCTGTTTGTTCCATACTTGAGATACCATCTCTAATATACTCACCCATTTTCATGCACAATGGCAGACGAAGTAATATCGATAAAGCAAGCTCAGAAATATTTTTGATGTACGAAGATACCGGCATATTGGAGCAATTTATAGATACAGATACTTCTTGTAGGGCCAAGAGTTTGGAGACAAATGAGAAATCCTGGGATAGCATACTAGTGAGGTTGGCACACGAACTATCAATTTTTGCGTCTGGCTTTGATGAGAAGGAGGCATACACAACGTCTCCAGCTTCAATATACTCAAAAAGTCTTGAGATATTATTCCGGAGGAGATGACCCTGCAAGCCATATGACTTGAAAATAAAACAATGGAACAACACCAAAGCATGAACAATGAACATACCTTTGAATATATGATGAAATTTTCTTGTGGGATGAAATACCCAGCAAGATCAGACGCTTTCTGAGATACTATACCGCGAAGATCACCCACTAGTGAATTTCTCGGACAGCAAACATCAACAGAGATCTGCTCACCATACCGTCGTGGGCTAAACGGCAAATGCTGGAATTGGACTCTGAATGCGAGATCTTCATCCTTGAAGCTGGAATATAGCGGTCTTATTGTGGGACCATCTCTCCAATCATAAGCTTCAAGCAAATCCTGAAAAAATGTTAAGATTCGCTGTGCTTGCTTGAGCGCATCTGGATGTGACAGATCCTCAAGCTGCACTGAAACAGATAATGCAGGGCTATTGATGTCTTCCCCAAATATTCTCATGCAGGATTCATCCAAAAGACTTCTGTATTCAACCACGCTACGGTTCAGTTCCTGTGACTGTCCATCTTTATCCATTCTGGCGGTCAAAATATGGCTCAAAAGCGTTGTGCATTCACTTGCGATAGAATCATTGTCACACTCTATGATGCAAACTTGCATGAATTCCGTGAGAATGTCCCAGATTTCCATCTTCTGATTTGAATCAGTCATCTTAATAAAGTCCACGTATGAGACGGATGCATCTCTTAGTGGAAGTGTGGAGTCCCAGGACAGGATGGATGTTGCATATGCAGTGACACATGTCCATGAAGAATAGGACATTGACTTGATGTCAATCGTGCGCAATGCAAGCGCAACAAATGCTTTTGCGGTTTCCAAAATAATACCCTTCTCTTCCTGCACCAGAGACTCCAGGAGGCTCCATGTACTGTCGCAAATATAAGCATGATATTGCTTGCCATTGGTCCATTGCAGAACCATTTCTAGCTGATGGATACTGACATAATAATTAGATTCACTCAAAATTTGCCGGAGAAGGTCATTATAGATCCCTAGCACCTTTTCCAAGTCTTCTGAAAGTACAGAGCCTACTGAAACAGCATGGATAGCCAATATATTTCCATATCCATGAAGCAAGTTATGTGTGAGCGTGCCCTCAACATCCACCGTGTGATAAATATCTGATACGAGAGAATGTGACAATATGTCCCCACGGAAAATTTTCAGCAGTAGATAAAGAGGCGCCCGAAGTCTCCTTAGGGAGTCTTTCAGTATTCTAGACACGCAAGATTGAACCACCCTTGCCATTACCAAGACATACTCTGGCATTGAATGCTCCTGCATATGTCGATGGTACCTTCGATACAGATTCAGCAGTAAGGAATATGGGTCCACGTCATCCGGAAAATCTTTTTCAAGCGCAAAAGACGTTCCAATATCAACCAAACGAGTTAGTAATCGACACGACTGATCAAATTTGGCAGCACTTGTCATCATCTCCTCTACAAATTTACTATTTGAAGCAGAGAGCTGAGTTGCCTCAAGCTTGTTGCAAAATAAAGCAGCACATTTCTCATCCATTCTGGCAGCTAGAAATCCCAAAATATGTGAGACATTTGATTTTATTTCTTCAAATGTGCCATCGTCTTCCAGAAGAGACCAAAGGTCATTTGTATGCACATCACTCACCACGTCATATCGCACCAACCCATCCAGCAAGGACAAGATACTTTCCACATACTGTGCATGGTGGAGATTCGCATGCAGGATTTCAGAGACAATATTTGACGACTGTATCCACTGTATCCGTGATGGCAACGACCCCACATTGGCGAGAGTCTCATGAAGATCTTCATACCTGTTGACATCCTGAACAATATCATTCATAGAAATAACTGCCAAAACCTGGTATGAAACATTCTTCGACATAAATAGCCGAAGTACGATTTCTTTTTCATATCCTGAAATTCGACTTTGTATCTCTTCCATGCCACCGAGCACAAGACCAATATCAAACATCATTGAAAAGGTTGAGAACACATGAGGAATGCCATGTGATGTACCCACATCTGCAATACCAGCAAGTCCTGGCCGTCGTAATACGTCATCAAATCGGCAGCAAACCTCCATCAACGTAGAAGATATCATGCTACTTTGTTTGACCCGATCAGAAAAAAGGGCACATGACGTGTGCAACACACTCACAAGTGAACGAGTCGCTCTAGTGCATTCAAAGCCAGATACTGTAAGAGCATCCATCAAGTAATCCATCCCACCTTTGTATCCTTCCGCGACTTGAGAAGCAAACACATCCAAAACACAAACCGTTAGGAATCGAGCACGCACACGGTGCATATCTGATGCAGGCAAGTGTCTACTATCAGCATCAACCCAATCTGTCCTCCTTTCCTCATTCTCCAGTTCCAACACAATATGGCTCGCATTCGTGGCGTGATTTCTACGATGAGCATCTACTGAACCATACAGTACATCTTCTATCTTTGATCTATCCAAGCATGAGCATAGCATGTCAAAGCAGCCTGCTATCTCTTCCCACACACGCAACACAGACTCTTCATCACCACACGTACATCCATGTTTCAGCCTCACGGCCAAGAGTTTCGAGCAGAGAGAACTCCAAGACATCAATATAATTGGAAGAAAATTCAGCATCTGACACGAGTTATCCATCAAGACTTCCAGCAATCCAGGAATAATGTCAGTCACACATACATGCACCACATTCTTCTCCCATGCAACCACATCATGTGGAGACATCCCTAGCACACTCATTTCATGCGAGTTCAGACAATCTACAAAATATCTATTCAAATTATTCATCAATCTATACAGCCTCTGACACCCTTCTTCATCAATATCCTTCATGGAATACTGAGAGCCCCTGTCAGCACACAACTGTATAGACACAATCCTCAGTGCATCCCTATCTTCCATGCACTCTGAAACATACACTGGCAGACGGTCCAGATCACTCGACATCGTCTCAAAGCGATTGTCATGTCCACTTTGGACATATTGCTGCGTCTGCCGTTGTTGCCCTCCATCATGGGATGATGAAGAGGAGGAACCAGCCATTGTTCTATCGTTGTTTGCTTTTGTTTATTTGTTTGCTTTGCTTTGTTTGCTTTTGTTTCTATCTCTCTCTATCTATCTGTCTGTCTATCTATCTATCTATCAATCTACTCGGGTATTAATAAAGTATTCCTTTCCTAGGAAAAGCAACCCATGTACCTACTACAATGAGCACATGGTCATTGGCAAAAACAGTCTCTGTTTTTGAACGAGTGGGACATGTCCACCCAACACTAGGACCGAGTCAAAGCAAAACCTCCTTTGTATTTTGATGAGAAAACCCGTGATACTTTACGTCTTTATTCCATATATATACGACTTTGAGGTACTACAGACAATTTCCACGATGAAAAGATGGACCACGAGTGTGTGATGTGTAACCCTTTCATTCAAAGTTGTCTCGAGATACTACGCGTACTATATCAATAGAATGATGGTATATGTTTATTTATATCAAATGATGTTTTAATTTTGCGTGTATCTGTAGCACAGGACGACAGCATATGGCCAAGCGAGCGTGTCCCTCAGGGAGCGCCCTCGAGGCCATGATCATGAGGGCCTCCATACCATATGCATATGGTATGGATCATCATATGATGAGATACAAGTACGTGTCCCTGTTGTAGTACGTATACGTACCAACGACATTAGATTGGTACTAGTACTACTAGTATTCGATATGTCATTATTGATTGAAAAACAGTGGAACTACACCAACCAACCAACCAACCAACTAACCAACCAACCGTCTGTATCTACCCAAGAGTTTCTACTCTGTTTCGATACGCCTCGTGAGTAGTGGATATGTGGTCCACAACCAGGCATAGCTGCCCGAGTAGCCCAAATAACAATGGAGACCTAGAAACAACAACAACAACAACAAAGACTACCCCCCCTCCTCCTCCTCCTGGTCCCACACACAGGGTAGTATCAAGATGTGATGGATGGCTATACATCATCTATGACGAGTCACAAGGCTCCCAGAGAATCAGCCTCGTGGAATGCGTTGTATCTAGATCAATAGAGCAGCAATGTCTGACACATATGTATGATACGTGTCAGAATGAATGTCCACCGTGACCTTGTTGGTCGAATCATGATATTACACATGTCTCTTTCTTTCGTATCTAGTACGAATTACATACAACGATTTGTTTCATTATTTCATTCCTAGTAGTAGAAGTAGAAGTAGAAGTAGAAGATGATGAGTAGAAGGACGGTTTTACTACTGGTCGTCGTCGTTGGAGTGCTGGTGTCCGTTTCACCTGTGCAAGGTGCATCACCTGTTGCACCTCCAGGTGTTTCTGATACTGTTCTACCAACAAAAATAGACAAACCATCTGTAGCTGAAAACCTGAAACGTATTCGAGAGGAGAACGATTGGAAGAATTCACTCGTGCAATGGATGTGGCCAGAATCTCTTCAAGATGTTGTATTCTCTGGAAGCAATCGCTTCTTGAGTAGCTGGATAAGGAACTGGATGTTAGCGACTGCGTTATATTTTGTAGTAGGTGGTTTGTGGGCATACTACTGCTACTATTGCTTTGGGGAGTCTCTGTATCCGTCAAAAGGCCATATTCCGTCCCTAGGGGCAATGGTTGAGCAGATGAAGGTGGCTTTTATGGCGATGCCGTTGTATGCATTGCTTCCTGCTTGTACAGAATATATTGTGGAGCAAGGTTGGACGCTGAGTTATGCGAGGATAGATGATGTGGGTGTAGGGAAATATGTCTTGTATTTTGCACTGTACATGACCAGCGTGGAGTTTTTTGTCTACTGGCAGCACAGGCTGCTGCATGATATTCGCCCAGGATATAAATACTTGCATCACATCCATCATATTTATAATAAGGAACATACACTGTCTCCTTTTGCTGGATTGGCGTTTCACCCTCTGGATGGCATACTTCAAGCAGTGCCGTATACATGGACATTGTTCTTTGTGCCCATGCACTTTTTGACACATGAGCTGTTGTTGTTTGCAACGGCGATTTGGACGACGAATATTCATGATTGCCTTCATGTGAGGATGGATCCGATTATGGGGGCTGGATATCACACTATTCATCACACAACATACAAACATAATTATGGTCACTATCTGTGGTACATGGATAAGTTGATGGGAACTCTGATATTCCCTGAAGAGTATGAAGAGGAAAAGAAGAAGAAACGTAGCACTATGGTAGCAGTGGCTTCTTGATGGGTTGTTGCAACAATCTACATGTTGTTTGAATTCGTGCCTAGGTGTAATACTACTACTATGGTAATACGTATGTATTCCCTGTGAATGGAATAGTCATGTCTATGGCATCTCTGATCTCGCAGAGAAGAACCGAGTTAATCCATCACTGCCCTCTTTTTTCTCTCTCAATGCCTTTTGTACCTCTTCATCATTCCATATTCCCGGTGAAGATGTAAGCGGTGTTTTATTCGTACCTCCATAACATTCCATCAAGTTTTCTGGTGCAATGTGTTTGAGCAAATCGGGGGCATAGTTTGATGGAAGCACATGAATCTTTTCCTGTGTCCTGGTATCCAAGAGGTGCTTGACCAGAGACCAAATTATTCTAAACGATGTCGGGGCGTTGATGATGAGTGCTTTATACATCAGCTCTGGGTAATAATCCTGGTCAATGCTCATCACCTTTGCCATAATGGTACGGACTTCTCCCGTCAAAGTGCTCACACCAACACCATCCATGTCAATGATGACAATAGACTGAAAGGCCCTTCTTCCTGCTTGTAAAGAAGCCGAAGGAGCAATGATTTTTATATATCGTTCTTGTTGTGTAATATGATATTGTATTGACCGCTCCAACGTCGTGAATTTCCACAGCTCTGTGCAGTCAATATCTCCAGGCTTTTGTATATACACTGGTCGCCCCTCTCTGTCTGTACAATAAAACCCTTCAGGGTAGTGTTTCTGAAACTCTTCCTTCTCATGGAAGTCAAAGTCCTCTAGAATTGTGTCAATCTTGTTAGTTTTCCTCCATTCAATCGTCTTCAGTACCATTGTCTTGGCATTTGCAATATTATGTTTCCTAGCCCGTAAAAACCGCCGAAAGGTTTCATGATCTACACATAATATACCATCTACTATCAGGAGCAATCCCTACAAGATATCATTCAGAAAGAAGATCATCGTACCCCATATGTCCCCATTCAACTCTTCAACCTCGTACAAAACTTCGTCTATCAACTGCTCCACTAGAATATTCTCCTCCTCTATAGTCAATCCCCATTCAAGGTAGCATTCCGCATCGTCTTTGCTCATCCCAGCAGCATTTTCTTTTCTTTTACTTTCCTACAAGCGATACGAATCATCAACAGAACACGGCGCAGACAGAGATACAAAGACGCACATTGCTGGTATCTGACAAACTCAGACTCTTGACACCCTTTGTCACGCTATTTGTCAGACTACTGAACATGCTGTTGATACGTGTTACAAGAAATAGTATTATAAATATAGTACAGGAGATATGGCTAGGATATCAACGTTGAAAGATCACATCACATCTCCACACAACAGCCTGCCTTGCAAGGATTCCCTGTATATACAACATATATGTTGGGATCTTGGACGAGATCTAGTGTTTTCCTCCTCTTTGGACTACTTGAAAGCCATCCTCATCAATCATGGGTTGATTGGATGATTCTGGAACATCATCATCCACATCCATTCCATGGTCTTCTTCTTCTTCTGATGATGATGATGATGATGATGACTCACTGCCTCCCTCTCCCATGAAACTTCCTGGATCACGCATGCTCTTTGCTACTATATTCTGTCCATTCTTTTCAAATTGTTCTCGTAACGTCTGAATATATGATACATCTCCATGTGCTACTTGATTGTACATGTTTACCAGAGACCGTGACACCATGTATGGACTATCATCCTCTGCCTGTACATTAAAATCCACTTGAATGGCTTCTTCCAGTAATTCTTCGAGGTCTGACATTTCATGATCTACAGATATGTATACATAGATGGAATGCATGCATGCACGTGTGAGGTATGAGTATGATTACAAGGCACCACCATACCTTTGGTTGTGTAAAACCACTCCACCACGTCGTCATATAAAGCCTTTGCCTTTGCTTTACTTTCACTCCCACCCCATTCGTTGTGAATTGCTAATTGTAAAGCTGTCCATCTCATGAAAATGAGGTAACAACCCTCCTCAAAACTCTTTTTCAATTCCTCGGGCATGGCTACTCGGCCAGACTGGCCACCCACCAGATTCATGTTTCTCAATATCATTCCCTGAGATGCCATATTGTATTTTCAAAGTTTATTATATATGAAAATAAGACACATGCAAGTTACAGTAAAGGTATATCTCCTCGTAGGAAACCATCTTTGAATGGGGTGGATTTTGCTAGAATGAAGAATACAGGAACACCAGGGATGACATGGTCTTCTTTACCAATCACTGTTCCTAATGTATCACTTTCTTTAACTCGTATCCAGGAAGCTTTCTTTTGTCCATATCTATCTGGCCCTTCATCTACAACGGATGGCCATCCTCCAAAGAGAGCCTCTATGAGTTCATTTCTAGCTATTGGGCGGGCAGAATTGCTGAGGTAGTATATTTCCAAGGCATCCCTTGTGTATCGATTGTCCTCTGCATCCCATGATAATGGAGGTGCATCTGGACCAAACATGACGTCCAGGTGATCTGCAAACGTGTCATGCTCGCCAAAGTCCTCAACTGCATCATTCTGCATCCCTCCTTCTGGATAGAAGAATAAGACCGGCCATCTCACCTCCCCTTGCTCAATCCTTGGCTTCCGACTGTCGATGCTAAATTGAGGCCGACCAATTCTCCACCCTCGTGACTCTAAGACATCTGCAATCTCTGCAGATGGTTTTCGTAATTCAAATTGCCTAGCAGCTTCTGCTGCTGCTGCCTTCCTCCTTCTCTCTTCCTCGGCAACCGATCCATTCAGTATTTTTTTAATACCATCGTTATCTGAATCTAGTTCTAGTCCTTGTGCACAAAATTTCCTGCACTCATCCCATAGTGAGATGGCAGCAGCTGCCTTGGCAGCCCTATAAAATGCCTTGACATTCTTTCCATTGTACAAGATTGCATCCTTTGCGTCTACTAAAGCATTTCTATAGTTTCCCAAAAGCAAATTCACGTGCGCTCTGTTAGAATACAGAATTGACTTGAGCTCTGTGTCATCAGATCCTTCAACATTGACTCCTTGGGTGTACTGTTCAATGGCTTGCCTCAAGTAATACTTTTTACGGTGTTGTAATCCAGTCTGCAGAGCTCGATTGCCATAATCTTTAAATCCCAACATCCGTTCATTCGGGCTCGTCTCTTCTATAATGGAATTAATGGCTGCCAGGTCTGGGTTGTCTGCATCATCTGGCATGTCTTCCCAGAATAAGGCGGGCAAGCCTTCATCTGGCTTTGGAACAGAGTCTTTGTATGATGTGTTACTCATTATTATTAGATAGTTTCTTGTCGTATTCTGTTTGATGGATGATCAAGTCGTGTGGTATTGTATGTACATAACATCACATGCAGATTCACATGCCACTGGTGGTCCAAGAGACTCTCTTGATATAGAGATCTTTTTCTATGGGGATATGATTAAAAGTCAATAGATATACTCGTTCGTATATATAAGAAAAGTGACTGTGATGTCCATTTTTTGATTCATCAACTTAAAGTGGGTACCCAAATTTGAAAAAAATCTACTTTGTTTCAAATCAAAAATACGATATCGATGCACGATGGTCATTGCGTCAGTGGGTATGAAATTATAGGAAAATATTCTAGTAGTACTCGTGTTACCATTCCCGTATGCTGACATTGCCGTGTATCCTACAGTGTCCTGCATTGTGTAGAACAAGGCAGCAGAGGAGTCTTTGGAAAAACCATTGGACAGTGCTGGAACCCGTGATACATCAACATCAAAGGAATGCGATCGTCATGAGATCATCTTCTTATTTCAAGGATGCCAAGTCAATGATGCCACGGTTTATGACCTGGATAGAGAGATGTAATAATGGCTTGTCTTGTATTTCACAGGGGTCCTTTACCCCATTTGTAATCCATGGTGCAACTGTGGGATATGTAGATGGGACGTTTGTGCGCCAGCATTTGGAGCCATTTTCAAATGTGTTTCGACTTGTCGACGGAAAGTTACTTCTTGACGAATCAGTGGAATCTCTGGGTCTGGAAGAGAGGAGTTTTGCGGTTGAAAAAGTTTTGAGGCAACTGCACCAGCAAGGCGTGATTACAGGATGGAGAGATGAAGTATACCCGGTTTTGACATCATTTGATGCAGATCCAGTGTTACTCATGGAACGAGCTGCGTCGGTATATTTTGGGATCAAAGCATATGGAGTGCATTTGAATGGGTATGTTGAACGGAAGGATGGAGGTATTGACATGTGGGTGGCTAGACGCAGTGCAGCAAAGCCGACATGGCCGGGGAAGCTCGATCATATTGTTGCTGGAGGGCAGCCACATGGATTGTCTCCAATGGAAAATGTCATCAAAGAATGTGAAGAAGAGGCAGGGATAGGATTTGATCTGGCAAGCAAGGCAAAGCCTGTGGGTGCAGTGTCATACTGCTCTCAGTACTCGTATGGATTGAAGAGAGATGTTTTGTTCTGCTTCGATCTGAAGCTCCCTGATGATTTTCAGCCTGTAGCAAACGATGGGGAAGTGGAAGAATTCTATAGACTACCCATCGAGGATGTTTTAGATATTGTTGCCCGGTCAGAGGGAGACACGTACAAAGATAACTGCAACCTTGTTGTCTTGGATTTTATGATTCGGCACGGTATCATATCGCCAGATACTCCTGGATATTTAGATCTGCTGAAAGGTCTCAGACCATCTGCAGAATTATCCTAACAAAGACATTGAAGAAGATGGGGTGATTACACTAATCTATCATTATTCTAGGTTTGTAGTTGCAATACAATTAATTAATTGATAGGTGGGATGATACAGATTATTTACTCGGCCCAATCAAGGAAATCTTCCCCGGCTTCGGATCTGATGGCCATTCCTGCTTCCTTACCCATCTCAAAAGCTGCTTGCTCATTCATTTCTCCTACACGAGATGTCTCAACAACTCTTGATCCATCTACCTTGGCGACTAATCCTCTGAAGCTCATCTTTCCATCTTCAGTCTTCCTTGCGATTCCTGCAATTGGTGTTCTGCAAGATCCATCCAGTGCAGCCAAGAATGACCTTTCACAGACGACAGCGAGGCGTGTTTCCTCATGGTTCAATGCAGCAAGAGCCTCCAAGCTTCTGTCATCACCTTCCCGGCAAGCAATTCCAATAGCTCCCTGTGCAACAGCTGGGAGCATTTCCTCCTCGCTAAGGATGGCGGTAGCTTTGTCAGCCAGGTCCAATCGTCTCAGACCAGCATATGCAAGCAGGGTGGCATCACATACACCCTCCTGGAGCTTGCGGAGTCTGGACTGCACATTTCCTCTGAAGTTCACTACTTCCAAGCCAGGATTCTTGGCCAAAATCTGAGCCTGACGTCTCAATGAGGCTGATCCGACAACGCATCCCTTTGGCATCTCTGCCAAAGTAGAGTACTTTTCAGATATAAATACATCTCTGACATCCTCACGAGGCAAGTTGCATGGGAGAACAGTTCCCGGTGGCAAGTATGTTGGTACATCCTTCATTGAGTGGACAGCAATATCGATACGTCCATCGAGAAGGGCGTCATCAATCTCTTTGGTGAAAAGGCCTTTGCCACCAATATCTGCAAGAGGCTGGCCCAAAACCTTGTCTCCTGTGGTCTTAATAATCACAATTTCAAGGGCACCTTCCTCTTGAAGGTATGGGAACTGGGCTTTAAGCAAGTCGCGAGTCAAATATGCCTGTGCAAGGGCAAGAGGAGACCCTCTGGTACCAATCTTCAAGGTCTGTGTCTGAACAGAGGAGGCAGCGTAGACACGGACAGACTGGCGTGCACGATTTCCTCTGCTGACAGCAGCACTGCAACACATATAGATGTAATTATAGCATTGGAATCCGAAATACACTCACTCAAGGAAAATCCAGAATCTCTCGCCGCACGCAGATGTGGGCCCAAAACCAAATCAACTGGTTCGATTAGCAAGGTATAACCCATTCTCATGCATTGCAGCATTCGGTACACATGATGAAAGCGAGATGATTATAATATCAATGCGCCAGAGAGAATCCGTCACGTACCTAGGCACCTGAAGTCCAACAGATTTCTGAATACTAATCATATCTCTTGCTGAAAGTGTTTTCGAGGCAAATGCTCTTCAGTACGGCAACAACCGAGGGATCTATACTATCGTATAAATAATAAAAGTAATTTTTGTACCAGTTCCAGGGCAAGAAAGAACCTGATAGTCCCGCATTGGCATAAGATAGACAAGATAAGACGGGTGCCTTATCTCCTTCGGATTCTGAATCGCTCCTAGATACGATTTTATTTTCCTAAATATTAGCTGAATCCAAAATCGCACCCGCGTTGTCAATAACGACACACACGTGTCCCCATATCGACTCAGATTTTTTTTAAATAAAGCGTGTAAGTTACATACGTATGGATCTTTTGTAAACTCAGTATGGCATACCACCGAACAAGGGTCGTATTGTTGGTTTTGTCGTTGGTTGTCTTGGGAACGTCGGCCTCAGAATTAGACGACCACACCTGGAGACTCGACCACCATGGCCATCACCACATGATGCAAGAGCTATGTGGTGAGAATGGAGAAAAGTGTGACCACGAACACATGGATCGGATGCATTCGTTCTGGCAACATGGTAAACCTTGTGATAAGGGTTTCAAATACCCAAGGCATTTGGGTCCAAGGGACACCGACACAGTCCGGGAGGCTACTGTGACATCATTGATGCAAGATAGCAATGGTTTGAATCAGAAAAAGGTGGTCATCGTGTTTCATCCGGTACTCGGACGACGTGGTGGACCCTTTGGAATCGACGAAGGAGATGACGTACCAGAAATTATGGCCCGTGCAATGGAGCATATGATGGAAAGGAGTCGCGAACTCAGAAAGCAATATATCAATGCAATGTCAGGAGACAAACACATGAGATTTGCGGATATGGAAGAGATGATGATGTCCAAGGTGCAGGGAATGTTCAGAATGGAGACTCTGCAACAAGAGGAGCAGAAGAAAGAAGGGTGGAAGCATTGGTTCCGCCACTGCATGGAGAAAATGCAGGCTAAAACAGGGATGCGGGATAGGTCAACTATGAATGACGACTCCATCCTGTCATCGCTCAAGGGTATTGATTGGAGACTTTGGGATGAGGAAGGACACCTGAATGCAGGCTTGTTGCTATTCATTGCTTTGGTGTGCACCAGTGCCGCTATATGGACGTCTTTGATGGTTCAGTTGGTTCAATACATTTTCGTATTTCACCACTCCTCAGAGTATGAAGAACTGGATACACAGCTCCACAAGGGAACGGAATGTTCTGAAACAAAAGGCTTGCTCAAAGAGCAGGAGCCACATGTAAAATAGTGAATAATTTGTTGCGGTTTTTTAAATATATAGGTAGTACTATACAAAGTAGTTTTTTGTTGTGTGTAAAGAGTATTTGCATGTTTTTGCTATCGGGGCTCAGTTGTAGGAGACCAAAGGTGCAATGCATTGTCATAAAAGGAGCATGTGGCAACTACATCATTCTGAGACCAGGATGCACCGTAGGCAAGGGTTCTCTGATACGGGTAATGCTCGCATTCTATAATATGAAATGATTCATCTTGCATTTCTATCCTGTACACCAAAAACCCATTGTACATGCATGCAGTGAGCAACACTGTGGAATCTTTTGGATGTGGTTTGATCCTCCATACGCCTCCTCCTGTGTCATGCTGCGAGGTACAAATCGGTCGAGAGGTATTCCTCCAGTCCCAAATACGTATATTTTGGTCATATGATCCAGTGAGCACCATGTGAGGGTGTGTCTCTATCTCAGTAATCCAACAGACCCCCGCCTGATGTGTCTTTCTATCAAGAAATCTTCTAGATGGCTCCTGGCTAGCATCACGAACATCCCAAGCCTGAAACAAGGCATCATCACCTCCACTATATACTATTGAACCGATTGTACCCCTGGATCGTGACCATGTAGATACCCACGCCTCAAGGGTATGTGCATGCCAGGTGTGTATCCTCTCTATCCTATCTGGTGCCACCTGATAGATCTGAATAGAACCATCTGAATAGGATGAAGTAAACATAAGTTCATCCTGATGACGTAGCATATCCACTGTGAGGGCCATATACTCCTCACATGGTGGGGTAGAAAGATCCACGACTTTTCCATCAGTAAGAGCATCTGCAAACTGCACAGAGCCATCAGCTAGAGCAATTGCCACCATGGTGCACGAGCCGCCCAAGGATCCTGGAACCCATTGCAGATCAAAAATCCCGGGGAGGTTGATACGACGATTTCTCTCCTCCAAAGGAGGGTCGCTCGTATCATGAGAGAACGTATACAGTTCCCCATGACGAACCTGTGTTGCTTCGTCAAGTTGGTACGTTCCAACCGCTAACAGCCCTTCACACCCTTGATTTCGATTCCAATCAGCAACATCAGCATGTAAATCCAATATTTTTTCATAATATGGATATTCAGTCGTCATATTCGATTGCATGCACGCATCCCTATGTCAGGAACGACTACTCTATCTTTCGAAAGGACAGTCGAGAACCAAGCTGGTACGTGTGTCTTGTACACTTTTATGGCCCCATTGCCGATGAAATAGGTATCAAAAGACCTTATATTCAGAGAGCATCAAGAAATATATATAATATTCAAATGATGTAAGCCGGTTTGTCCGGAAAACCTTTCACAAAGTTGGGTTACATCAGTTTCCTGAAGATTACAATCCCTGCAGCATCCACCACAGGGATAATTTGACGATTTACTTTCGAACAACCGTATCCATCTATTGGTCTCAATCTATCCACCTGTATCCAGAAATCGATTTTTCATGAGAAGTCAAGAATCAGGACCCCCTCATCCTGGTCCAGCCAGCCAACCCCCACCTGGACAGCTCCATCCATGAATGGGGAACCAACCTCACGTGAGGTGTGCACACCTGAGTGCCAGTGAAGGCTCTATATGACACTAGACTAATAATGGCTTTTGTGTGTGTGTGTGTGTGTGTGTGTGTGTGCCTTATACATGAGCGACTTCCAATCAGGCACACTCTCAAATTCAAGCTAACTATACATGCAGTGCAGTAGTGACAGTGGTAG
>PJEL010000297.1_pt1 | contig 59221 bp, 50 predicted proteins | sample 1853271 | NCBI WGS metagenome assembly PJEL01 (sample SAMN08108733, study PRJNA415343) | Invertebrate metagenome, whole genome shotgun sequencing project. | host: Globobulimina | place: Sweden: Gullmar Fjord | collected 2015-08
TACGGCTCTGCAAGGATTAAAAGGCCAGGGGCAGGGGTTTAAGCGTAAAAGCAAAAGTGGCAAAAAAACGTCTAACCGAAAATATACAAAAAAGACTAAAAGTTAATAGCACTTTTATATTTTCTTGTTTTATTCTTTTTGCTTCGCCCGCAAAGCAGAAAAAATAGTCAGTGCGATAAGGAATGCAAATGCCAACTGGCTAACGTCAAGCCCTTCTGCCAACAAGACAGCTGCAAATAGCAAGGTCAAAAATGGCTGTAATAATTGAATCTGGCTAATACGTCCCGCGCCCGCTTCTGCCATCGCTTGATACCAAAAACGAAATCCCCACCACTGGCTGATAACCGCTAAATATAATAAGCCTGCAATAGAAAGCCAAAGAGTATGTTGCTCAGTAGGGTCGCTCCATGCTTTATTAAGGTCGCCAATAAAAACTTCATCTCCAGCATAATAGCCAAACGCGATGGCTGAAAAAGGTAGATATAAAGCCAGCATCCAGCAGATAGTTTGCCAACCACCTATTGTCTTCGCCGCTTTTGCGCCGGCGCTATAACCCAGACCACCAAATATGAGCACCAAGAATAAGATTCCAACAGTCTGAGAATCCCAGCCAGCCGATGTGGCACCCTTTAAGAAGTACATGACTAAGATCAACGCACCTAATCCAGATGATATCCAGAATCTTAGGCTATTTCGCTCTTTCATAATTACGACGGAAAATATGCTCGTCATTAAAGGAAGGCCTGCAAGCACGACCCCCATATTCGTCGCAGATAAATTAACTAAGCTGTAACTTAATAGATAGGGAAAGCCAATAACAACCCCAGTCCCCGCTAATAGTAACCAGCCGATTGTGGTTTTATTGGGTATTGGCCAGCCATTGATATGAATGATGAGCAAAGCCAATAATCCAGCCAAAAAGGCGCGGCTAGCCGCGATCAATTCAGGGCTGAATAATGGCAATGCTAATTTTGTCATTGGCACTGTTAGGGCGAATAAAATCACCGCAAACATCCCTTTTATAACGCCCGTGGAAGTCGATACGCGGTGCGGTGAAGCAGAATGTAAGGTATTTGTCGGTTGGCTTAGGCTTGTCATTTTTACTCTCCTTATTTAACTGAATCAGTGTGAATTAAATGCAGCAGAGAGCAGAGAGGCAGGTGACTGAACAATAAGCAGTACAGTATCAATAAAAATTCAACTGTACTGCTATAAATAGAAATAACTGTGCTGTAATACAGTACAGTTTAACTGCTAGCATGCCGTTATAAATCAATCAGAAGGAAGCACAAAGATGGGCAGCAATACGACTCTCTATCGGCAAGTTGCATCGCAAGTCGCAAAAGATATCGAGCAAGGTGTCTATCAAGCGGAGCAAAAAGTTCCGAGTGTGCGTAAGCTCAGTAAGCAATTGCAGGTGAGTATTTCAACCATTACTCAAGCCTATGCACTTTTGGAAGACCAAGGTTTAATTCGTGCTAAGCCGCAAGCGGGTTACTTTGTACGCCAAGGCGCAAGTGATGAACCCGTACCACCGCCATTGTCTCAGGGTGCTGAACCCAAAGCGGTAACCAAGATTGATTTAATTAACCATATCTTGGCGAATGCTCACGAAAAAAGCAGTGTGAATCTTGGCTGTGCTATTCCTGATTATTCTTTCTTGCCTTATCGTTCTTTGCAAACTCATATGCAAAAAGTCACACGTTTCGAAATGGAAGAGGTGTTTAATTATCAATTTTCACCAGGTTTAGAAAGTTTACGCGCACAAATAGCCTTGCGCATGCGTGATGTCGATTTGCGCTGCCATGCCGATGATATTGTTATTACACAAGGGTGTTCGGAAGCCTTGCACCTCTGCTTAAGCAGTGCGACTCAGCGTGGAGATATTATTGCCGTTGAATCACCTTGTTATTATGGCTTCTTACAGATGGCCAAATTACGAGGACTAAAGGTCATTGAAATTCCTACCGATCCTAGCCATGGCATCAGTCTAGATGCTTTAACGTTAGCGCTAGAGCAGTGGCCAATTAAAGCCATTATGCTCACCAGTCGTTATAGCAATCCGACAGGAGGAAGTATTAATACCGAGAAACAAAAAAAATTGGTTGAGCTGGCTTGCCAATTTGATTGCCAGATTATTGAAGATGATATTTATGGAGAAATACCCATCGACAGCTCGGTGCGCCCTATGGGAGTGGCTAAAGAAGCCGTTAATACGGTGATTAAAACTCACGATATTGACGATAGAGTGATGTACTGTTCTTCTTATTCTAAAACCATCGGCGCAGGCTTGCGTATTGGTTGGTGTATTCCTGGGCGCAACAAAGATGCCGTTATACAAGCCCAAAAATTCAGCACAATGGCGACAAGTAGCTTGCCTCAATTAACCATGGCATCGTATCTGCAAAACGGTCATTACGATAAACATTTACGCAGTTTGCGTTTAATGATTAGTGAGAATATAAAATTATTTTCTCAGGCGGTACAATATTATTTTCCAAAAGGAACGCGTTTGTCGGTACCCTCTGGGGGCTTTATTTTATGGGTGTGTTTACCCGATGGTATTAGTTCTATTGAGTTATTGCATCTAGCGCAAGAAGAATCTATTTGTATCATTCCTGGAGAAATTTTTTCTAACAGTGATCAATTTAAAAATTATATTCGTTTGAATTGTGCGGTGCCTTGGGATAACAAAGTAAAACAAGCTTTGATTCGTTTAGCCGAGTTAGTCGTTAAGCTAGGCTAAGCACTGCAATATTAAAAAATACGACAGTGCTTAATTCTCATATAAATTCAGCAATTAATGCTGCGTGAATATTTATTGAGGTTTTAACGGCATATAAATATCAGTAATTAATTCAGCGGGAGAAACGTCTCTGGGATTATTTAGATATTCTTCAAACGCCGGCTGGTCGGCAACTTCACGTCCTGAGCTGGCTAACCACTCACCATATAACCATTGATAGGCATTGCGCATATTTGAATAAGGCCCGACATGACGTAATACGGCATATTCACCAGCGGCCACAGATTTCTTTTCTATACCAGCCTCTAATTCAATCGTTTGCATATCGGGTAAAGCGACACAAGCAGCGCTTTGCAATTCACTTTCTGCAACAGCATCGGGGTCGCTATAATAAATTCCTAGCGAGCGTAGCTGAGGATTAATCAGCCCTCGCATGCCAAGCCAGGCAAAGAGTTTTTCAAATGCATTACCAATATTCATATAAGAACCGGTATGAGGCATTGCTAAGATATCGAACGATGCTAGCGGTTTAATTGTGACTTCCATCATTTCAGTTGACCTTCTTTTATTTGAATCTGAGTGAGTAGGCTGATCACTATTTAAATTAGGATAAGCGTACTTATTAAATAAAGTATGGCTGCCTTCGTTGCGAAATTTTGCCGGTGGCATGCCATAGGTTTCACTGAATGCTCGGTTGAAGGATTGTAGGCGGCTATAGCCTGAGGTATTGGCGATGTCATCAATCGATGTTGTGCTATTAGCCAGCTGGCCAGCAGCTCGGTGAAGCCGCAAGCGCTTTACTGACGCGGCAAGTGTTTCACCACACAAACCTCGATATATACGATGCCAATGGTAAGGTGAAACGCAGGCAATCTCAGAGAGTGAATCAAGATCCAACTTTTCATCCATGTGATCATAAATATAATCAATCACTTTATGGAAGCGGGTTTGATCCAAGTGCATTTGAGTTGCCGAGCGAGTGCCTGTATTAGCCGCCATGTTTGATCCATCAATGAATTATTCAGTGTGTATCAAAACATAGCATGATGACTTTTAACAAATCTTGCGGAGTTCTTTAGCGCTGACAGATTTTAATGATGAGCAGGCTACATTAAACAATTAAAGAGTGCTTATGCTCGCGCAAATACTGGGTTTTGGATTAGAGCCAGAAAACAGATCAAAGCGCTGATGGTTGGTATTGATCGTTTCTTCTGAAGAAATGGCCGCTTGCTTTAACGTCGCATCACTTTCGAGATAAAGAGGGCCTTTAAAAATAACATCAACTTGGCACTTTCCTGCTGATATTTGAGTTTTATTAGCCCGTTCTGATTGATTAATTGCTTGCGCTAAAATACCAAAACCATGTGCAATATCACGCTTGAAACCAAATAATTTTGCTAAGTATTTTGAAGTATGGATGGGGTTGTAATCACCACTGATACTGGCGTATTTTTTACCGCGATTCTTGGGAACTTCCCAAGAGGCAACATCCGACATGTTATCTAAGCTAGCAAGTTCAAAGCTGGTTTCAGACGATGGATTTTCTTTGCCACCAAATTTACCGGCCATGAAATAAATACTTAGCTCTTCCCATACTACTTCATCAGCAATTTTAACTTGAGTCGTAAAATCAAACTCAACGCCTTTTGCTGTTAAGCGGAAGCCGCCCATTTGTGCATGGATATCCATTTTCTGGTGAATGGCAATGGCTTTGTATTGCGTAATGGTATTTTTTAAATGCACGGCCCCTAATAAACCAATCGGGAAAATCTTATGCGTTAGCATGTGCATATGCATGCCACCCGCCATAACATGTGGATAAAGCACGGGCAGGATGTCGCTAAATTCAAGGTCTAATGTTTCACAATAATCCTTTAATGCACCCTGGTCGGCTTGCGCCCCAAACCAGCTAGCATTGATTTCAGGCATGCCTTGTTTTGCATCAAACCCCTTGCGGCGCAAAAATAAGGCTTTCGCCATAGGAGCGGCAATGCCCGGAGTATCGTGAAATTCAAGATTGATGGCAGACATGGCTAAACCCTTAAAATAAGAACGCAAAAAAATCGCGGTAAATGAATATGGCGCATAGACCGAAGTCTATAAGCCAAATTTGAATGCCATGAGTTTAGCAGAAAGCCATTATCTTTTTCATCTACTTATATTGATGGTTTTTGCTGATCTCTAAGCAGGGTTCTTTTAAAAACTCTATGATTACTTCGTTTCATATTCAATGCGTCTTTGGCTGCTTTTGTGGTTTTAGCATGCTGTGAAGCTGATTCGAAAATGGCTATTAAATCATCCGCTGTTGCATCAACAAAAGAATGGCTTTTTTGCAGAGCGACGGTGATGTCTTCTGCTGAAATAGTTAATGTAGAATCCGTATTAAAAAACAAGGGAGCGGCAGGCTGGGTTTTCTTGGCTTCAGCTCCTTGGAATAAATGAGCAGGATAGCGACGCCAATGAAAAAGCCCATTATAGGCAATGGCAATGACCAGTAAAAAGGCAATATTGACCGCAATGACTAACCAGACAAACTCAAACCCTAAGGCGTGAACGTCGGCTCCAGAGGTGACCGCAAAAAATGCCGTGGCGCCACCCGGGGGGTGTAAGCAATTTAGATAATACATTACCAATACGCTGATACTCACCGCAATACAGGCGCTGATTAAGGTATTACCGAGGTATTTATAACAAGTAACACCAATAATTGCAGATAATAAATTCCCCATAATCAGCGGCCATGGCTGAGACAGTGCGCCATGAGGTACCGCAAATAATAACACCGCACTGGCAGCAGTAGAGGCAACAAATAAGTGTGTGCTTTCATCAGAAAGAGAATGCTGAGTAATGAAATAACAGCCTGCCATGCTGATGAATACACCGATGGCTGAAATGAATTTCTCACGGTGAGACAAGGTATTTCTCTCGATTCCTAGTGTTTTTATTAATTCATTGAAGAATTGTATTAGGCCTTCGACTATTGCTTTCATGATGCATCTTTTTGGTTCGAATTTACGATGCGTGCATTCTAAAGGTGCAAGATAGTTGTGTATAATCAATATTAATGAATCTTAATATCATAAATATTGCTACAAGTGGTTAACATCCGCTTCGAGGGAAAAGTATGGATATTCAGCTAGCAAAAACGTTCTTAGAAATAATGAGTGCAGGTAGCTTTCAAGAGGCGGCTAAACGCTTATTTGTGACGCAAACAACGGTAACTGCACGGGTAAAAAGCTTAGAAGAAGCGCTAGGGTGTCGTTTGTTTATTAGGAATCGTGCGGGTGCTTCGTTAACTCAAGAAGGGGAGCGTTTTGTTGAATACGCTAAGGATCTTGTTTTTACTTGGCAGCGCGCTAAATTGGATTTTTCTGTGCCTAATCAAAGCGAACCCAGCTTAATTATTGGCGTAGAAAATAGCTTATGGAATCCACTGCTTGTCGAAACCATCAATCAATTACAGGCAGAGCAACATACAAAAGACGCCTGCAAAATTATTTTTGATGCCCGAATTGAAGCGGAAGCCCGATTAATCGAACAATTAGACCGTGGCATCTTGGATGCCGTGCTGGTACACAAACCCCATTATCGCTCTAATTTTGTTGTTGAATTACTGGTCGAAGAAAAACTTATTCATGTGCAATCAGTCGCCCAGCCGCAACCCCATTTATTCATTGATTGGGGTGATGAATTTAAAGCGCAATACGATTCAGTACTGCCAAGCCCAAGACAGCAGGGATTCAAAACCAACTTAGGGCCATTGGCGCTGAAGGTTATGTTGAGTCAGGGTGGGAATGGGTATTTTAGAACGCGTGTTGTTCAAAAATATTTGGCAAGTGGTGAACTGGAACGCGTGAAGGGTGCGCCAGAATTTAGCTACCCCGTATACTTGTTGTACGGTGAAAAAGCCCCTTCCGCTGCCTTAAATCGTTTTATGTCAGCCTTAAAAGAGCAGTCCAAAAGATTAGACTCTTGGACTGTTTAACTTAACGTTTCAGCTCTTTGGGAAAATGTCAGGTTTAATATCGGAGTTATCTTGTCTATCTAGCGTACCTAAATCAAGAACAGGCGATGCGTCGATGTGCTGTGCATCCATCATCTTGGCTACTCGTTGCAAAGACGAAATGATCATCGCTTGTTCCCAATCCTGTAAATTCTCATATTGGCGAGCAAACTGATCTTGCAAAGGAATTGGCGCACTCTTAAGTGTTTCAATCGCTTCATCGGTTAAATGCGCATGTACTTTGCGCTTATCTGTTTTTGAACGTTCACGATAAACCAATCCCCGCTTTTCTAAACGGTCGATAATCGTTGTTACGGTTGCTTGGCTCAAACTCATCTCATTGGCAATTTCACCAATCGTGACCTCTCCCTGATCACGGATAGTCTGCAGTAATAAAATTTGTGGCGATGTGAGCCCCGTCGTTTTAGCAAGGTGCTTAGAATGTAAATCTGTTGCGCGAATAACGCGACGCAAGGCGACTAAAACGGCTTCGATACTGTTCAATTGCGAATCTCTGAAAGTTAATTTAGTGCTAATTATCGACCCTTCCTATTAAAAAATCCATTGATCTCTATTTATCTTTTAACAAGTTGTCTATTTAGTTGGTTGATAACTGAGCTAGATTTGATAAAGTCTTTAGTGTACTATGTTTAGACATCTAAACAACTTTACGGATATATCGGCCATAACTCCAGTTAAAGTGAGGTAATTGGCTAGATTGTTATATTGTTTCTGTAAAATTACATTAGTGTACTAAAAATTAGAGTTTCCGAGGAGATACTTTAACTTGTCGAACAATATAGAATTACGCACCCCAAACCTTAGCGATGGCATGGATGTTTACCGCTTAGTTGAGCGCTGTCCGCCACTGGATGCTAACTCCAGCTATTGCAATTTTTTACAGTGCGGGCATTTTGCCCAAACCTCCGTCGCCGCAGAAATGAACGGCGAAATAGTCGGCTTTATCTCCGCCTACAAAAAGCCTGAGCAAGCGAATACCTTGTTTGTATGGCAAGTAGCCGTCGATGAGAAAGCTCGAGGCCAAGGCTTGGCTTCAAAGATGTTGCAACACATATTGCAACGCCAACACTGCCAAAGCATAACTCACCTAGAAACCACTATTACTGAAGATAATAAGGGCTCTTGGGCGTTATTCGAACGTTTGGCAACAACATTATCTGCAGAGCTACATTCATCAATCTGGCTGGATAAGCAGAAGCATTTTGATGGACTGCACGAATCAGAAGCCCTCGTTATTATCGGGCCATTTAAAACGACAAAGGACGAAATTTAATATGAAAATTTTTAAAGAAATCGAATCAGAAGTACAAAGCTATTCACGTTCATTCCCGTGCGTATTCAACCGTGCTAAAGATGAGTTCATGTGGGATGAAGATGGCAACAAGTACCTAGATTTCCTAGCGGGTGCAGGCACACTTAACTACGGTCACAATAACGATTTGTTTAAAAAAGGCCTTGTTGAATACATTATGGATGATGGTATTACTCACGGCTTGGATATGCATACCAAGGCGAAGGGTGACTTCTTAAATACCTTTAATGATAAAATTTTAAAGCCGCGTGACATGGAGTACATGGTTCAGTTTACTGGACCAACAGGCACTAACGCTGTTGAAGCTGCGATGAAATTGGCACGTAACTGTACAGGCCAGCAAAACATTGTAACCTTTACCAACGGTTTCCATGGCGTAAGTTTAGGTGCATTGTCTGCAACGGGTAACTCGCATCACCGTGATGCAGCGGGTGTTAGCTTAAATGGAATTCACCGTATGCCATTTGATGGTTATTTGGGTGAAGGTATCGATACCACAGAATATTTAGACAAAGTTTTGTCTGATTCAAGCAGTGGTATTAACTCGCCTGCAGCGGTTCTGCTTGAGACTGTTCAAGGTGAAGGTGGTGTTAACGCTTGTAGCACTGAATGGTTACAGAATTTAGAAAAAGTATGCCGTAAGCACGGTTTATTATTGATTGTTGATGATATTCAAGCAGGTTGTGGCCGTACGGGTAACTTCTTTAGCTTTGAAGAGTCCGGTATTAAACCAGACATCATTACCATGTCGAAATCATTAAGTGGTTATGGTTTACCATTCGCGGTTGTATTGATGAAGCCGGAATTAGATCAGTGGAAACCAGGTGAGCACAACGGTACTTTCCGTGGTAATAACCTAGCCTTCGTCACGGCAAAAGATGCGATTGACCATTACTGGAGTGACGATAAGTTCAGTAATGAAGTAAAGGCCAAGGGCCGTTATGTAAAAGAGCAGCTCGATGACATTGTTGCTGAATACGGTGAAGGTAATTTCACGACCAAAGGCTATGGTATGTTCCAAGGGATTAGCTGTGTAAATGGTGAAATTGCTGCCAAGATTACCCAGCACGCCTTTAAGAAAGGAATGATTATTGAAACCAGTGGTGCGGATGATCAAATTGTTAAATTATTTTGCCCATTAACGATTAAGCAAGAAAACCTAGAAAAAGGTATCGCGATACTGCGCGAATCCATTAAAGAAGTTTGCTTTAAAGAAGACGGTATTCCGGAAGAAAAAATGTACTTCCAAGCCAGTTAGCCGTTTGAGTGCTGAATGCGCAATTACGCCTCAATTACATGGTATGATTGCGTCAGCGGCACGCATTATTAGTTAGTTTGTATTTTTTAGATGTATGTATTTCAAGATTCATTGCAAAATTTATAGAGGTATCAAATGATTGTTAGAACGTTAGCTGAAGCCAGTGAAAGTAACCGTAAAATAGTTTCACCAGACGGAAACTGGGACAGCACGCGCCTACTATTGAAAGATGACAATATGGGCTTCTCATTTCATGTTACGACAATTTATAAAGGTGCAGATTTTCAAATGCACTACCAAAACCATTTAGAATCGGTTTATTGCATGTCGGGAAGTGGTGAAATTGAAAGCTTAGAAGATGGCTCAGTACATCCTATCGAAGAGGGTACTTTGTATGTTCTTGATAAACACGATAAGCACATTCTTCGGGCTACCGAAGAAATGAAAATGGCGTGTGTGTTCAATCCACCGCTCAATGGTAAAGAAGTGCACAATAAAGAAGGCGCTTACGAACTAGAGGCCGAAACCATCTGATAATGTTTTAACATGAATTTAATAGACTCTGGTTTTAATATTGAATTTAAGCCAGAGCAAAATGTTTAATATTATTATCAGATTAGGTTTAACCATGAACAATCAAAATATGCATACCATCGAAAAAATCGGTGGTACATCAATGTCAGACTACACCTCTGTACGCAATAACATCGTACTGGGTGGTAACCGTAAAACATTGTTTCAGCGAGTTTTCGTCGTCTCCGCTTATGGCGGCATCACTGATCTTTTATTAGAACACAAAAAAAGCAGCCAGCCAGGTGTATACGAATTGTTTGCTAATGGCATGGGCAATGATGGCTGGATGCAAAAGTTTGATGAGTTAAAGCAAACGCTTTATGCCATCAACCAAACGCTCTTTATTGACGGCCCGTTACTGCTAAAAGCCAATAACTTTTTAGATGAACGCCTAACAAATGCAAAGCAGTGTTTATTAGATTTACAAAGCTTATGCCAGCATGGCCACTTCGAATTAGAATCACACCTTGCAACCGTCCGTGAAATGCTTGCCAGTATTGGCGAAGCGCACAGTGCTTGGAATACCGCAGAATTATTACGCCGAGATGGTGTAAACGCTTGCTTTGTTGACCTAACAGGATGGCGCACTAATAAGCATATCTCGCTTGATGAACGCATTCGCTTAGCCTTTGACAATATCGACCTAGATACACAGCTTCCCATCGTAACCGGTTATGCCCATAGTGATAGTGGTTTAATGTCATCGTTTGATCGTGGCTATAGTGAAATGACTTTTAGTCGTTTGGCGGTACTGACCAATGCTAAAGAAGCGGTTATCCACAAAGAATTTCATCTAAGCAGTGCTGATCCGCGTTTAGTGGGTGAAGATAATGCCGTCCCTATTGGTCGTACTAATTACGATGTAGCTGACCAGCTAGCCAGTTTGGGTATGGAAGCAATTCATCCAAAAGCGGCGAAAGGCTTGCGCCAAAACAACATTCCTTTGCGTGTAAAAAATACGTTCGAACCAGAGCATACCGGTACTTTAATTACCGGTGACTACGTTAGCGATTCGCCGTGCGTAGAAATCATTGCAGGCTGCAAAGGCATTTTCGCCGTGCAGGTATTCGATCAAGATATGTCGGGTAACCTACACGACTATGATCGAGATGTACTGGCAATTATTACGCGTTTTAAAGCACACATTGTATCAAAAGATATAAATGCTAATACCATTACTCACTATTTGTCTGCTAGTCTAAAGACAGTTAAACGGATTCGTGCAGCGATAGAAGAAAAGTACCCAACGGCTGAAGTTGATCAGCAGAAAGTCGCGATTGTATCCGCGATTGGCAGTGATATGAAAATACCAGGCATTCTTGCGAAAGCGGTGAAAGCCGTAGCCGCAAAAACTGTGAGTGTACTTGCGTTGCACCAAACCATGCGTCAGGTTGATATGCAATTTATTGTGAATGAATCGGACTATGAAGAAACCGTTAAAAGTTTACATGCATCACTAGTAGAAGTGCACGACCACGGAAGAGCAATATGCCTCGCATCTTAGCAAAAGTTATACTTTTAATGTTCACCGCCTTGCTTGGTTTTCAAGCAATGGCGGCGGAAGCTCCAAAAGCCGCATCAGCAGTACCTACTGAAGAAGCCACGCCTGCAAAAGGTGAGCCTTTTGATGTTAATAAATTAGAGGCGCCACTGTATTCGCCTTTTATAGAACGCTACGTACTTGATGAACTCAAGCAATTGCGGGTTGAGCAAGCTGCAACAAAAAATGAATTGATCCAGCAAATTGTCGACAGAGAACACCGTTCAGTTGATCGAGGCGTTGATTATGCAACCAGCACAATCACTTACTTCTTTTATCTTATTGCGGCCGCATCATCGGTACTGGTTGTTGTTGGCTGGACCTCTATTCGCGAAATGAAAGAACGTGTTCATTCTCTTGCCGATGAAGAAATTTCCAGACTGATTACCGAATACGAAGTTCGACTTGAAACCATGGAATCTTTAATGAAGCAGAAAACGCGACACATTGAAGAAAACCGGGAAGAGATTGAACTCACCCAAGAGCTGCAATCGCATTGGTTGCGAGCTCAGCAAGAACCGTCTCCGGCTAACAAAATATCCATCTATGACGACATCTTAAAATTAAAGCCTACCGACTGCGAAGCGTTAACCTATAAAGCGGATGCCGTATTAGAACTTAACGAACCGCAATGGGCAGTGAACTTATGTCATCAAGCATTAAAAATAGACAAAGATAATAGCCATGCGTTTTACCAGCTAGCCTGTGCATATACTGCCATGGGCCAGATTGATGAAGCCCTGCGTTATTTGCGAGAAGCGCTATATCGTCGAGATAGTTATTTAGTTGATATTAGAGATGACCCAGCACTTCAGCCTTTGGTTGAGCATGAGTTATTCAAAGAACTTGTCGAAACGCTTGAGACTAAATCGTAAACTTACTCAGTTGACGTGTTTGAATGGTAAATGCAGATGATACCACCGAATCTAAAACACAATATTAACGTATGGGATTGGTCCATTCGTGTATTTCACTGGTCATTGCCGATCTTGATCTTTCTTATGTGGTTCTCGCAAGATCAAGACGAGATGGAAAGGCACTTTATATTTGGCCAACTGTTATTAGGATTACTTACTTACCGTCTTATTTGGGGAGTCATTGGCACGCCTTACGCACGCTTCAAGCACTTCCTTTATGGACCTAAAGTATTTATTCATTATGCAAAGCACTTCTTTTCTGCGAATAAACCTCGCTATTTAAGCCATAACCCGATGGGTGGCTTCATGGTCTTTGTATTAATGGGGGCGGTCCTCTTTCAGCTGATCACCGGATTATTTACAACCGACGATATCTTTATTGAAGGGCCACTATACGATACCGTTTCTCGATCAATTTCAGCATGGATGACGGGCTGGCACTCGCTATTTTTTGATGGGCTGCTGATATTAATTGCACTGCACTTAGTGGCAATTATCTTGTACAAAATACGGGGTGAAGGTTTAGTGAAAGCCATGATCAGCGGGAAAAAAGAAATGACTGAACAAGATCAAGATAGACTGGTCTTGGAAAATGCAGACAGCTTCCCTTGGCTGCGCTTCGTTATCGCGGTTACTTTATCGGTATGGCCTGTTATCTATATTTTCCATTTTCTTTAGGCATAAAAAAACCACCTCAAAGGTGGTTTTTCAGACTGGCTAACTACTTAGCACGATAATCTTCGTGGCAGCCTTTACAGCCTTTAAACAGAGCACCTGCCGTTTTGCGCGCGCTTTTAATGTTAAAATCTGGATCAGACGACGCTGTAATCAACTCACCCAATGCTTTACCAAATACTTTACCTTTATCTTGAAAATCCGCCATATTATTCCAAGCAGCTTCTTTCAACTTAGACTCTTTAACATCACGAGTCGCAGGGAAATACGTATCGCCTAGCATAGGCGCAACCTTGCCAATATTAGTTGCACGTTTATTAATCTCAGCCGCATCAAAAGGAATCTCCCCCTTAATCATGCCACCAATAACACCGGCCTGAGCAGAAAAAATCTGATAAACAGATTGACGATACTTAACCGCATCTTCAGCATCAAACAAATCTTCAGCATGAACAGCAGCACTACTTAATAATGTCAGTGAAGCTAAAACGATGGTCTTTTTCAACATAATTAAAACCCTTCAATATGGTGCTTAATAAGCTATGAATTGATAAATAACATTACAACAAAATAATGCTTTAAGCCAAGAGAATTTAGCAATGCTCTGTATGAAAACAAGTCGGGCTAAGGCCGCGACCTACCGTTAGTTGGTGTAGTAATTATAGATTGATTCTTTATTGTAGGTTGGCTGTATCAGTTGTAGGTTGGTCTTTAGGCCAACAGAATCCAGCAATACTCTTCGCTAAACAAAAAAATGTCGGGCTAAAGCCGCGACCTACATTAGAGTATTACTTTATTGGAGTGGTCTCCCCACCAGAACCCGATTTAAAGCCCTGCAGGCCACGTATTTAAAGGGTTCACCTAGTTCGGATTATCGCTGTACCCCCATCTGTACCCCGAGTAGAATTAAACGCTTTGTCTTGCTAGTTCCTACCCTTCTTCGAAAGCTCTTGTTCAATTGTATTTGCAAATTATCTTTCGGTTTAGTTGCTTAATAGTCTATTGATTAAATTGATTTTAATATAACCCAATATTTGCTATATTTTCCCCGAAAATGAATGGACGCAGACTGCAATGATTAAGTAAGTAGCTTAAACATGCAGAGGAACAGTTAAGTTATCTTGATTCATCCACGAATAGTTCTCTTCATAACAGCATAAAAAATACAACTTAAAGGGAAATTCAGTGGATTCAAATAATATAGGCTTATTAGATGGTATTTCAGAACGATTAGCTTTGTTGCCAACCGATTTTGTTTTTGTTTCAGTTGTGCTTTATTTGTTTTGGGAATTCAAAAATTATCTAAAAGCTGATGACGAGCAAGCACTAGAGCACGGACCTGCTGAGCTAACGACCATTGGTGTAATAGGCACGTTCATCGGTATTTCTATTGGTTTAGCAGGGTTTGATGTTAATGATATTAATGGAAGTGTTCCTGTATTGCTGCAAGGCCTAAAAACAGCATTCCTAACGAGTGTTCTTGGCATTGGTGCTGGTTTATATATTAAACGTAAAAAATTAAAGCTGATTGATGCTAGCGAAAAGGAAGATGAGTTTACCCCGCAAATTTTTAAAGCAATGTTTGATAACCACTTAGAATCACAAACTAGCTTAATTTCTAGTATGGAGCGCGTTGCTGATGAGCTAAGTGGTAATAAAGACGATTCTGTATCCAGCGTGCTGTCAAAAATAAGAAACGATGTGAATGACAATCATAAGCAGAGTCGTGAAGATATGAAAGACTTTGTGAAAGAGCTAGCTGAGCAATCAACAAAGGGAATAATCGAAACGCTAGAAGAGGTTATTAGAGACTTCAATAACAAAATCGGCGAACAGTTTGGTGAAAACTTCGCTAAGTTAGAAATAGCTGTCGGCCACTTAAATGAGTGGCAGCAACAGAATAAAAAACAAGTTGCTATATTAATAGAGTCATTCGACACAGCAGCTTCAAATCAAGAACGAGTAGCCGAATCAATAGCGCTAGTAGAGGAATCAACTTCAGTTATCCCTGATCATATGAAGCAGTTGAGTGCTGTATTAAAAGCTAATGAAGATCAGTTAACAGCGCTAACTAAAAACCTAGGTGCCTTTGCGAAAATGCGAGAGAAAGCCGAAGAATCCATCCCTGTTATCGATCAGCATATTGAACAATCTGTAAAAACAATGAAAGAAGCCGTAGAGCGTGCCAGTGGTCACTATCAAACATTGTTAAATGATTCACGCTCAATGATTGATAATTTTAATAAGGCATCGCAAGAATTTAGCAGTGCTACAAAAGATGGCTCACAGTTAATTCGTTCCTCTCTAGATGGTGTGGCGCGAGACGTGAAAGAGAGTGGCGAGAATATGCACCAATCGGTAATGAAAAGTGCTAATACCATGAAGTTGGATATGGAAACTGTAGGAGAAAGTTTAAAACAAAATGTTAATAAGCAAGTTGGCGACATTTTTGAGCAGTTTACAAAGACAGAGCACAAACTCAAGAACCTATTGAGTGAAAACTGGAATCAATGGGATGAGGCGATGCAGAAAGAGGTTGCCCGTGTGATTGGTTTAATGGCAGGGCAGCTAACACAGGTAAGTGGTGCGTTTGTTAATGATTATCAAAGAATGCTGCAGCAAATTAATGGCAGCATGCAACAAACTGCTAAAATCCTTGATAGTGTAGATTCATAATATGAGTAGCTGGGGAAGTTTCTTTAAGAAAAAATCATCTAGCTCGGGTGAATATTGGTTAACAGTATCAGACCTAATGGCTGCACTAATGGTCATATTCTTATTTATTACAATTGCATTTATGCAAAGGGTAATGAAAGTGGTTGTAGCTTGGGAAGATACACAAGAGCAGATATTTGAGCAGCTGGTGAATAGCTTTCAAGACAATATGGATGATTGGAATGCAGAATTTGATAAAGAGCGTTTAATTATACGATTTAAAGATCCTGAAACCTTGTTTGACCAAGGAAAATATACATTAAAGGCTAGTTTTAAAACCGTATTAACTGATTTTTGCCCTAAATACTTTGACATTCTTGATCAATATATTCCTGAAATTGATGAAATTAGAATCGAAGGCCATACTAGCCCTGAATGGAACGAAGGCGATTCATTAGAATACGCATTTTTTCAGAATATGCGTTTATCTCAAACCAGAACTCGTGCGGTAATGGAGTATTGTTTTACCTTAGAAGACGCCTATCAATATACCTGGCTGCCTGTATATATCAGAGCTGTTGGTATGTCTTCGGCAAAGCTTGCGTTAGACGAAAATGGCAATGAAGATTATGACGCATCACGCCGAGTTGAGTTTAGAATAAAAACGAAAGCTGAAGAGCGTATTGCTAGCATAATGGATGGCTGGCAATGAAGCCGTTACCGCTGGATGAGGTATTCTCTGAGTTAGCATTAACACTACAGCCTCTTGCTTATGGAAAGCATGTTGTTGAAATCGATATCGGTACGTTACCTGTATTACCAACGAAAACAGATCTAATAAAGGGCGTTATCGATATCCCTTCAAAAGATATCGATCACGATAGTAAGGGGAGGGCACAATTCGCCAACTCTTTAGTATTGCTCTACATTAAAGATCAAGGCGACTACCTGCCTGATGTGCTAGCAGGGGATATGGAAGCTGGTAAAAAGATACACCTCCGTCGCTGTGCGGCTGTTAACAAGCTAGAAAAGGAAGGAAGAGGCGATCGCTATCATGTCATTATTCGTGATGATGGCTACTTTCCTGTATTTAGACAAGGGTATAACTCAGATTCAAAAACACAATTAGCCAGAAGGCGTGTATGCCTGTCATGCCTGAAGGAATTAGGTATAGAGGTAGACGGCGTAGGTGATTTTAGAAAAGTCAGAGCAGCAACTTTTGATTTTGAAAAGTACTTAAATGGTGAACGAAGAGCCATTGAATTATTTGGACGTATATATGACAAACCAAATTATGACAAGTACCCAGCTGATGGATCCAGTAAGAAAGTAGAGGCTGAAGCATCGGTAAATATTGAGGATCTGCCATCATTTAACCCTGTAGAAAGCTCGCCTTTTGGCTGGACAGGTTTAAGTAAGCAATTGAGAAAAAAAGCTGATTGGCGTTGTTTGGATTGCAATGTGCATCTAGTCAACCACCCAGCACTGCTGCATGTACACCATATTAATGGGAATAAAGCCGATAATAGAGTGGGGAATTTAGAAGTCGTGTGTAAACTGTGCCATTCTCAAAAGCCTCAACATAGCCAGTTAACATTACGTGATAAAGAACTCCAAGTAATCAAGCAGTTACGTGAGGATCGATAAGTCGAAATCAGTCTTTCTTAATTGACTAAACGCATATTAATTACTCGTCCAATTTGTTATATTGGCCACCAATTACAGCGCCTACTCTAGGCAGCCAATTTAGCAACGGAAGCTTTACATGTATTACCCAATCTTTGCTCTCAAGCCTCCGTCCTGCCTGTATACTGCCAACCAATATCTAACCAAGAATTCACGCGCCAGCCAAATCGCTATTAGCCTTTGAGCAAGCCGTTTAAAAAGTAGCCAATATGACCACAGATCAAACAACCCAAACCCCAAACAACCTAGCCGCTTTCTGCTGGTCCATAGCCGATCTACTACGCGGCGACTTCAAGCAAAGCCAATACGGTCGCATCATATTGCCCTTTACTCTATTACGTCGCTTAGAAGGCGTACTAGAAGCCAAAAAAGAAAAGGTACTGGCCGAGCACACACGCATTCAAGCCATGAACCTAACCGAAGAAGCCCAAGAAAAGTTCTTACTCAAAGCGTCAGGTTTAAGCTTCTTCAATACCTCTAAAATGGATTTATCAAAGCTAGGCATAGAGGATATTAAAGACAACCTAGAAAGCTACATCCAAGGCTTCTCTAAAGACGCCCGTGAAATATTCGAATACTTCAACTTTGCCGAATTCCTAGGCCAGCTAAACGATGCCGACTTGCTCTACAAAGTCGTGCAAAAAGTACGTCAAACCGACCTAAGCCCAAAAGCCATCTCTAATCATGACATGGGCTTAACCTTTGAAGAACTCATTCGTCGTTTTGCAGAAGGTTCAAACGAAACCGCCGGGGAACACTTCACCCCACGCGACATCGTGCGCTTAACCACCGCCTTAGTCTTCATGGAAGACGACGACGCCCTAACCAAGCCAGGAATCATTCGTACCATCTACGATCCAACCGCAGGCACAGGCGGCTTTTTATCCTCGGGTATGGAATACGTACACGAACTCAATGGCCAAGCCAAAATGGTCGCCTACGGCCAAGAGCTAAACCCAGAAAGCTACGCCATCTGCAAAGCCGACATGCTCATCAAAGGGCAAGAAGTCAGCAACATCAAACTCGGCAATACCCTAAGCAACGACCAGCTCTACGCCGACAAGTTTGACTACATGCTATCCAACCCACCATTCGGGGTGGATTGGAAAAAAATAGAATCCACCATCAAAGACGAAAATACCCTAAAAGGTTTCGATGGACGTTTTGGTGCGGGTTTACCCCGAGTCAGCGACGGCTCGTTATTATTCTTAATGCACCTCATCAGCAAATTAAGACCCGCCGATAAAGACGGCGCACAGGGCGCGACGGGTGGCCGTATTGGCATCATCCTCAACGGCTCACCGTTATTCACTGGCGGCGCAGGGTCGGGCGAATCAGAAATACGCCGTTACATACTAGAAGCCGACCTACTAGAAACCATCGTCGCATTGCCAACCGACATGTTTTACAACACCGGCATCGCCACCTACATCTGGATTCTCTCTAATCATAAAATGTCTGGTGAAGAAGCCGAACGCAAAGGACTGCCAGAGCGACGTGGAAAGGTACAGCTGATCAACGGCGTAAACCTATGTGGAAAAATGCGCAAATCATTGGGCAGCAAGCGTAATGAAATGAGCGAAGCCGACATCGCTACCATTACAAAAACCTTTGGTGCCTTTGAAACCGTAGATGCGACGACTCTTGATAAATTAGGGTTAGATAAACCAACAGAACAAAAATCAAACCGTGGCCGCCAATCTTCAAGCCCGAAGATTGAAACACCAAAAACCTTCGCGTCTAAAATATTCGATACCCACGAGTTTGGTTATCGCCGCATCAGCATCGAACGCCCATTACGCCAAAGCTTCCAATTCAGCGATGAACGCTTAGCCGAATTACGCTTTGCCAACAAACCACTCAACGCACCCATGAAGTGGATATATGAAACCTACGGATCAGAATGGAGCGATACAGATTGCCAAGCGCCTGCGGCCAAAGAAGGTAAAGAGTATGGCCAACTAGCCGATATAGAAGACCCCATTCGTAAATACGTGAAAGTTCACTTCAGCGAATTAAAAGAAAAAAATATAAAAGACCTGATCAATACCAAAACCTGGAACGATCAAAAGCAAACCTTATTAAAAGCCCAGCAACTGCAAAGCATTATTGGTAAAGAGCAGTGCGACGACATGAATACGTTTGAAAGCGTATTAAAAGATGCCTGTCAGCAATTGGGAATCAAACTAGAAACCAAAGAGAAAAAACAAATCACCGACGCCGTTAGCTGGAAAAACCCAGCGGCAGAAAAAGTTATCAAGAAAATACATAAAGCAAAAGCCAACCCGTTTTATGGATTGTTTGAAGTAGAGCTAGAAGGCAAGAAACAGGTAGTCGAATACAAACCCGATGGCGACTTGCGCGATAACGAAAACGTCGCACTCGACCCAAGCCAAAGTGTTAATGATTTAAACGAAGCGTACTTTATAAAAGAAGTTCAACCCCATGTGCCTGATGCGTGGATAGACGCCAACAAGAAAGACGAGAAAGATCAGGAAGTGGGTATTGTCGGTTATGAAATACCGTTTAATCGCCATTTTTATCAGTACCAGCCGCCGAGAGACTTGCTGGATATAGATACGGACTTGGATAAGGTTAGTGCCGAGATTATGGGCCTGCTTCAGGAGGTGCACTCCTGATGGTCTTTTTCCGCGATTGTTGCGTTGTGGCTGTGCTCACTCAGTCACATAGGCAAGCTATGCTCCCTCACTGTGCGCAGGCACGCCTTGCACTCACGAAAAAATCCTCAACAGGAGGATTGGTTAATGGGTAAGTATCAAATGTACCCTGAGTACAAAGAGTCTGGTGTTGAGTGGTTGGGACAAATACCTGTGCACTGGAATGTTAAAAAGCTTAAGTACATATGTAGAGTTAAAACTGGCGATAAAGATACCGTAATGGCAGTGGATGAGGGAAAGTATCCATTTTTTGTGCGGTCACAAACAGTTGAACGTATTAACACGGTTGGAGCTGATTGCGAGGCTGTGTTAACTGCAGGTGATGGTGTAGGGGTGGGCAAGGTATTCCATTATTACAATGGGAAATTTGATTACCATCAACGTGTTTATATGCTGCACGATTTCACCGGAGTCTTTGGTAGATTTGTATTTTATTATCTGTCCAATAATTTTTATAAGGTCGCTCTGGAAGGTAATGCAAAGTCCACAGTCGATTCTTTGAGGCTTCCACAGTTTCTTAATTTTGAATTTTCACTACCTGCATTGGCAGACCAGAAAAAAGTTGTTAACTTCCTCGATCACGAAACCGCCAAAATCGACATCCTGATCGAAAAACAACAACAACTGATTGCACTGCTAAAAGAAAAACGCCAAGCCGTCATCAGCCACGCCGTCACCAAAGGCCTCAACGCTAATGCCCCCATGCGCGACTCAGGTGTTGAGTGGTTAGGTGAAGTACCGGAGCATTGGGTTTCTTGCGCATTGAAATATTACGCTCGTATTGTAGATTGTAAGCATATTACGGCTGAGTTTTTTGACGACGGTATCCCACTAGCCAGTATTGGTGAAGTGAAAGAGTGGCATGTTAATTTGGCGACAGCAAAACTTACTAACGAAAAATATTATCTTGATTTAATTGGTGGAGGAAGAAAACCTGAGGCGGGCGATATTATATATAGCCGTAATGCAACAGTTGGTGAAGCAGCATTGGTAGTGAAAGATATGCCTGATTTTGCTATGGGGCAGGATGTGTGTCTTATTCGTTTAGACGAAGGTGTCTTACCTGAGTATATTCTTTATGTTCTTAAATCAGGAGTGATAAGTAATCAACTTGATTTGGCTATGGTTGGTTCAACGTTCAAACGAATTAATGTAGATGATATTCGTAATTTCGTTATTGCATTACCTTCTTATGAAGAGCAAATAGATATTGTCGCTGAGCTAACAAGGATTCTAGGTAAATACGATGCTTTAGTGATTAATGCCGAATCGACGGTAGAGTTATTGGCAGAACGCCGCACAGCTCTAATCTCCGCCGCTGTCACGGGTAAGATTGATGTTCGAAATTGGAAAGAATCAAGTTTGATTATAAACACTGGTAAGGTTAAATAAATGACAAATCCAAAGAAGCAGCCAGTAATAACTGAGTTGATTGACGCAGATGAAGGCCTCAAATCAAAGAGAATGCTTTTAACTGTATCTTCTTTAGTTTTGTTAGCACTCTCTTTCGCCGATGCGAAGGTTGCAGAAGCGAATAGTTTCATATTTAAAATTACTTTTGGAAATGATAAAGGCTTGTCTGTTCTTCTCGTTGTAGCTGTTATATTCCTACTTATTCGGTATTACAACTACGCTTGTAAATACCATAATCAACTATATAAAATCTGGTCGCAAAGAATGTTGAATGATTCTTTCTTTTTTTATCAACACCCATTTGAACATGACTTTAGTGGTTTGATATTTGATTTGAAACTCAAAAATTTTGATGTTGAAAATGCAATTCATGCAGCGATGGATTGGGATTCCAGCTATATATGCAGGGCAATATTTGTACGAAAGATAGTTTTTTATTGGGATGATCAGCATGACTATAATGAAGAGCATGTTTTTGTCGGCTGGAAGAACTATTTTAAAGTTCTTCGTCTTGAAATGAAGTATCAAATTAACAGTTATATTGAACACCGTGAAAGTTTAGATATTATTGCCCCTTATATATTGGGAGTATTAGCTATATCTAGTTATTTCTTTAATGAAACTCTTCAGTTTCTACTTACGTAGTTGGTTTGACGTATAAATATAATAATTCTGCCTTCAAGGCTAGGAAAGAGGTTTTATTTTGAATATAAATTCATGGAAGAAGATATTTAGTTTTACGTTAACTGATGAGTATCCATCTATTACTTGTCCATATTGTAGTGCTGAAGCACTTAAAATACAGAAAAATAGTCTTGTTTTAAAACCGATATCTCGAGAGCAAGCAGAAAAAAGCTATAAAAAATATGCTCAGATAAAGAAGCAAAAAGAAGACAGAATATCTGAGGCAACAAAGGAATTTAAACCTGAAACTCTTCTTGGTGCCGTTTTTAGTGTAGGTGCTGTATTACTTTTAGATCATACCGCCGATTTTAATGGAGATCCTTCTTTAATGAATGGCTTCATGCAATGCCAGTCTTGCGGAGGAAATGTTTCTATTAATGGACTCGCAATTGATTCTAATCGAGGCGAGAACCATATTCGATTAAAAATTGAGTACTTTTCCCCATGCGTGCCTGTTTTTAGAATCTCTGAAAATGTGCCCGATATAATAATGTCAGAATTACAAGATTCTTTTCTTCATATTCATTTTGATCCTAACTCAGCTGCAAGTAAATTACGACGAGCTATTGAACAGTTTTGTAGTGATTGGGGGGCTAAGGGAAAAAATCTACATCAACAAATATGTTCCTTGAAAGAAAGGCACCCAGAAGAAGCTGAATATCTTGAATCCTTGAAGTTACTAGGTAATGAGGGTACGCATGCAAGTAATGTAGAAGAGGTAGACCTTCTTTACGCTTATAAAGTATTTCAGTTTGTATTAGAACTTTACGATAGAAAAGCACGTTATCAGTTAGCAAAAGAAGATTATGAAAAAATAATAACGAAGTTTGGTGATGGTAAAGAGCAGTTACGATTATCAAAAGCTGTAGTAATAGAAGTAGATTGATTATGAGTAAAACAAACGAATTTACATTTCAAAACGACATGATCAAGCAGTTAGTCACTAACGGTTGGTTATTGGGTGACCCCACAAAGTACAATCGTGAATTGGCTTTGTATTCAGAAGACGTTTTAGGCTTTGTTCAAGACACCCAAGACGAGCAATGGCAAAAGTTTTGTGCGTTATACCCTAACGATACTGAGCAGAAATTTTTAGAGCGTGTGGCTTCGCAGTTGAATAAAGCCCTTTCTAGCGATAATGGCAATGCTTCTCACAAGACAATGCGTACCTTTGGCACCCTTGGTGTATTGCGTCATGAACTGCGTGACCGTGGTACGCGTTTTAGCTTGTGTCAGTTTAAACCCGAGCATGACCTAAACCCAGATACCTTAGCCCGTTATAAACAGAACCGTTTACGTGTCGTGCCAGAGTTGGTGTATAGCCCTTGGTGTGCCGATAATAGTGCGAATGAAGATGTGTTAGCGGCAACAGGCAAAAAAGACTCTCTTGTTAAAAGCAAAGCATGGCGCATTGACTTGGTATTGTTTGTTAATGGCTTACCCATTGCGACATTAGAATTAAAGTCAGAGTTTAAGCAAGCAGTGCAAAATGCCATTAAGCAGTATAAAACCACGCGTTTCGCGATAGACCCCGCGACTAAAAAAGCAGAACCTTTGCTTAGCTTTAAACGCGGTGCCTTGGTGCATTTTGCCGTAAGCCAATACGAAGTGTATATGGCCACCCGTTTAGAAGGGAATGAAACCTTTTTCTTGCCGTTCAATAAAGGCACCAAAGACGGTGGCGCGGGTAACGATGTACCAGCCGACATTAATCAGTACGCGACCGATTATTTATGGAACGAGGTTTTATTACCCGACAACCTGCTGAATATTCTTGCGCGTTTTGTGCATTTACAAATTGAAGAGAAAGAAGATTGGGAAGGGCGTAAGTACAAAAAAGAAACTCTAATCTTTCCACGTTACCATCAGTGGGATGTGGTGAGTAAACTGGTGAATGCAGCGAAAGACGAAGGCCCAGGGCAGAAATATTTAATTCAACACAGCGCGGGTTCGGGTAAATCAAATTCTATTGCGTGGTCGGCCCATCAGTTATCCAGTATTCATACAGCCGAAGGTAATAAGTTATTCGATTCGGTGATTGTCGTTACCGATAGAACGGTATTGGATGATCAGCTGCAAGAAACAATTTCGCAGTTCACTTCGGTAGAGGGTGTTGTAGGGCGTATTAATCGCAATGAGGGTGATGGTTCTAAATCAGATAAACTCGCAGCTGCCTTAGAAAACTCGCAGCCGATTATTATTGTAACCATTCAAACCTTTCCTTATGTATTAAAGGCGATTGCCAATAGCAAAGCGTTAAAGAATCGTAATTATGTTGTTATTGCCGATGAGGCGCACAGTTCACAAACAGGCAGTACGGCACGTCAGTTGAAAGAAGTGCTGATGATGGATGACTCTTCTGCTTCTAGCTCTTTATCAGATAAGGGTGACGATTATGAACTCACCACCGACGATATTATAGCGGCGGCGGTTTCCTCGCGTAAAAAGGCTAAGAACTTAAGTTATTTGGCGTTTACCGCAACCCCTAAAACCAAAACCCTAGAGCTGTTTGGTCGCTTACCTAAGCCCAATGAACCTGCCAGTAAGCCCGATAACATGCCAGAGGCCTACCATGTGTACAGCATGCGTCAGGCGATTGAAGAAGGCTTTATTCTTGATGTATTAAAGAACTACACCAACTACAAGGTGGCTTATAACCTAGCCATGAAGATGGAAGGTAGTGATCAAGAAGTTGAAAGCAAAAAAGCCAAGGTAAAACTCAACCAATGGGTACGCTTGCACGATTACAACATCAGCCAAAAAGTGCAGGTGATTGTTGAACACTTTAAAGACAATGTAATGGGGCTATTGGGTGGCCAAGCAAAAGCTATGGTCGTAACCAGCTCGCGTAAAGAAGCGGTGCGTTACAAGTTAGGCTTTGATAAATACCTTACGTCTAAGAAAGGCGAGAAAGGATATAACCAATTACAAGCCATGGTCGCGTTCTCGGGTGAAGTTGACCTCTATGATGAAAAAAAGAGCGGCGATAAAGACCCAAACTGTGCTGAATTAATCGATGAGAAGTTTACTGAGTCTAATATGAACCCAGACCTTAAAGGCCGTGATATGCGTAAAGCGTTTGATAGTGACGATTATCAGGTGATGATTGTGGCCAACAAGTTCCAAACCGGTTTTGACCAGCCTAAGCTCTGCGCCATGTATGTGGATAAGAAACTAGGCGGAGTTGAGTGCGTACAAACCTTGTCACGCTTAAACCGAACCTTTCCGGGCAAAGCCGAGACAGGCACCTTTGTATTGGATTTCTTCAATGAAGCGGAAGAAATTTTAGAATCGTTTCAACCATACTATCAAACCGCCGAACTCGCGGATGTGTCTGACCCTAACCTGATCTTTGAACTGTCTGACAAGCTGCGTGCCGCGAGCATTTTTACTTGGAATGAAGTGGATCAGTTTTGCGATGCCTTCTTCGTAAAAAGTAAAAGCAACGCCGCGCTGTCTAATATTTGCAAACCCGCTGTTGAACGTTGGACGATGCGCTATAAATCAGCCATCGATGCTTTTAAGCGTGCTAAAGAGATGTTTGAACGCACCAAGAAAACCGGTGATGCAGTATTAATAGCCAATGCTGAAAATAGCTTTAAAGACTGCAAACAAGAAAAAGATGCCTTAGAGATTTTTAAGAAAGATTTAGGCACCTTTGTACGCTTCTATGAATTTATGTCACAGATTTGTGACTACAACGATAAAGACTTAGAAAAACTCAGCCTATACGCCCGTAACCTACGCCCGATGCTGCGTGAATCGGCCATAGAAGAAGACGAGATTGATTTAAGCCACGTTGTATTAAGCCATTACCGTTTATCTAAGATTCGCCAGCAAGATATTCAACTAAAAGAAGATGTTGCAGGTTACGAACTAGAGCCAGGCGATGCAATGGGCAGTGCAAAAGCCAAAGACCCTAAAGAAGAGTTTTTGTCGCAAATCGTTGCACGACTGAATGAATTGTTTATTACCGATGAACTCACCGATAACGACATGGTGAACTACGCCCATACGGTTAAAGACAAGGTAATGGAAAACGCGCGGGTGATGCAGCAGATATCTGAAAATACCGCTGAGCAAGCCATGCTAGGGGATTTCCCCCAAGCTATGGACGACGCCATTATGAACAGCAGCGAAGCCCATCAGAATCAGATGATGCAGTTGTTGTCTGATCCTGCTAAGAACGCTCGATTTCAGAAACTTATTTTTGAGATGATTGCTGGTGGGAAAGTGCAAGCTTAATTGGTTATAATAAGTGAATTATCATTATTGGAAAGGCAGTAGCAAATGGATCAGGAAGTGAACTCATCGATCTTAGGAAAGGTAGATGTATTTTTTACCCTAATGTTTAGAGGATTGTTTAAATGGAGTTGGATTGTATGTCTATTCTTAATTGGGGCAGCTGCATTATATTTACAGTATATAGTGATATTCGGTAACGATGCAGGCTTAGCTGACGTATCGGCCGTTGAATTTTTCTTCTTCGTAATTATAGCTGGTTTGATTTGGCGTCAATGGAAGTATGCGAAGAAAAATTCACAATCTATTTTTACTAGCATGGCTAAGACATTAATCAATGCAGGTATTGTTAATGTTTTTTTATTAGCCTTAATTGCAATGGAGTTGTTTGTTGCTTACGCTGAAGGTGAATCGTTAGATAAGTTTATGCGTACTTTTTTCACTGTTGATTATCTAGGCGATCTCATTGCAATGGCCTTCTGGATTTTGATATTTTACTTTTCTGCACCTGTTGAGAAAAAGAACGAAATTTTAGACGCAGAAACAACACAGGTAGATGGTCTAAAATTGAATAGTACAGAGCTGGATGTTTCGGAAATAATTCGCCCAGAATTAAATAGTCCAGAATTAAATAGTCCAGAATTAAATAGTCCAGAACTAAAAAGTATCGAAGCAAAGCAAGCGCAGAACCATGAGCCTGCTGAAGCTGAAGCAACGCAGGGGGCTGAGAAATGAAGTTGAAGTTTAAATCATTACTATTGATCGGATTTGTATTCTTTTCAGCTAATTCGTATTCTCTGAATTCAGAAGAAGAGATTTTTGTTAAAGGCTGTAGCTCATTGGTTAAAATTTATGATAATCGTACTGAAAAAGCATTCTTAGCTGATAAAATGGCATCGAATGCAGATTCATTTAGTGCAGGGTATTGTAAAGGAATACTGGAAACACTTGCTGGGCGCTCAGGATGCTCGTCGTATGACTGGTATGAGCAAGCTAGCTTTATCTCAGCACAAGAGCCTTTTATGGATCGTTATCGTAATTTGAGTAAGTTACTCTCAGCCGCTTGTGGCCGTTAATATGGAATATTCTATTTCAGAGGCGATGAGAAAGCTTTTCAATATAGAGTTGAGCCACTATAAAAAGCTAAAAGATAGTATTGCTACTTTGGAAGGCAAAAAAGACGATGACAAAAGGGTTTTAAGACCAAAACGCATCCCGTCACCAATCGGCGGGAATGATAAGCGAGTTTATAAAGAAGAGCAGTTCACTTCTTTATATAATGTGATCATCTTGCAAGGTTTCTTCCCTAAACCTGCGAGCATTAAGGGTATCTTGACCAATACCAAGAAGCGTGAAGATCAGGTTCAGTACTTAATTGAAGCGATTGGAAATCGTACTGAGGTAGGTGGTGTGCAATTTGATTTGAAGGCGTTGCGGCGCTTTCTTTGTGAATTGCAGACTGACTTTCCTTTTAAAGATAAAAAATTGAGCAATCCCTTTCTTGAACTTCCTCAGCTGAAGGAAATGAGTGTTGTATTTGCCTTAAATCATGAAGGTGCGTGCGCTAAAGACGTGATGATCATGATGGATTGCTATTTTTCTGATGATGCGCAAGAGTTGGAGCGTGCTTATGAGATTGCTCAGACGCTTAATGAGATCACAGGAACTGCTGCTAAATACAAAAGCATGATTGAAAGCCGCTATAAAGACGCTAAAGCGTTCGATAATCTGTTGGATATCTTTAAACGCTGATGTTTTTTTGAAAAAAGAGAAAAAACTCAAAAAAACACTTTTTAGTGGAATCCACTAAATCAGACTAGCTTTTCCATTAATAGAGGAGTTAGTTTGATGTCACATAATATACCTACCCAGTTAGTTTCACATAACCTACCGTCGATTTCTGCCTTGTTTACTAGCAAAGGCTTAGAGCCTGCAGTAGCCGCATTAGATTTCACGCGCTTATGTCATAAGTATACGGCCAGTAATGAGGCTGAAATGACAGCCCAGGAATGGGCTTTAGGTGAGCAAGAGTATCGTCGTTTTCTAAGCCTTAAAGCGTGTTATCCCGGAATTTCGATGGTGCCCAGCAAGCTTGTGGATAAAATATGGCATGCGCATATTTTGGACACTAAGGCGTATCGTGAAGATTGCGATAAGGTCTTTGGTCACTTTATGGACCATTTCCCATATTTTGGGATATATGGCAAAGATGATTACCGCAACCTTCAATCTGCTTTTAAAGAAACCCAAGATTTATATGAAAAACACTTTGGTGCTTATCCAGGTTCATCACCATTAGGCGAAGTAGCTTCTCGTTGCCAAGATCATGCCTGCCATGTACCGAGCGAGTGTGCTTGTCGTTCATCTGGCGCGTGTAAATAAGGGGTTTAATTATGAAAAGTTCAACATGTTTTGGTAAGCAAACAGGCCACCCTTTAACCGAATACGATTCAGAATTTGAGGCTGAAGATTCGGCTGATTATGCACGAATGATGTTTGAGAAAGACATGGAACCTTATCAATGCGATGTTTGTGATAAGTGGCACCTATCTCCTAAAGATCGTAAAACGCCCAGCTCAAAATGCCTTTATTGCGTCGGAGGGAATGGAAAGGCAAAGGCACTCTATCGAAACAAATCGGAAGCTTTACAAAGAGCCAAAATAATTGCTCAAGAGCAGGGCAAGAAATTGTTTGCGTATCCATGCGGGTATGCCGATGGTTGGCACCTTACTAAGAATTCTAGATAAATAATTAAACATTAATGTGCACTAATTTTTATATTGAATTTTCGATAGGGGTTGGTGCATTTTAAATATGGATATAAAGATATGAATAATATTTTTTCAGTGAATAGCCTCGCGAATAATTCAGGTAAGAGAACAAGAAAAAATGCCAATCCTTTTTCTAACTCTTCTAATTTAAAGATACGAGAATTAGAAATTACGGTAACGAACAAGTGCAATTTGACCTGTCGTGGTTGTGGCTTTGATGTGCCAAACCAAATTGCTGCTGTAGATGGAAAGGGAATTGACCAGCATATTAAGGCGCTGAAGAAATTAAAAAGCTTAGGCTTGTCGATCGGTAAGGTCGTGCTGGTGGGTGGTGAAGCCGCTTTAGCAAAATCATTGCCTGATTATATTACTCAAATTCGCTTAGTTGATATTGCAGATGAAGTTGAGTTGGTGACTAATGGTCTTTATCCACAAGGTGTGACCCACTCTGTTTCAGCGCAATTAGATAGCGTTGTTATCAGTGATTATATTTGCACTGATCGTTTTGAAACCCATTGGCGTCAATATTTAGAAGCTTCTGGTTATAGCAATAAAATCGACTTTCGCAGAAAAAGTGCCTGGGACGATTTATTAAGTGAAGTTGAGAATGATGTATTTGAAACAGAAGAGCATTGGAAAACTTGTTTCTATAGAAATTGTGACGTGACGCTAGAGCGTGGGCGTTTATTCTCTTGTTCGCGTATTGCTAAGAAGAAATGGGATGAGCAGGGGCTGATAATTGAATCGATAACTTCTGTTGAAAAAATTGAAGAGTATTTGAATTCCAGTAAACCAAAGAAGGCCTGTTATTCCTGTGCCACAGTCGGTAATTGCTCTCAAATACCGGTTGCTGAGCAAGTGAGTACGGATATCGAAAAAATAGTGACGAAAGCTGAAAAATATATGAATAAGGTGGTTAATCATGGATAGCAATAAACTTTATTATGTCGTGGGCTTAGCAGGCGCGGGTAAAACAACAATTTGTAAACAGTTGGCAGAATGTATCGAGGGTGGGGTTGCACCACAGACTTCAGGGCGTTTTATGGATTTTATTAAAGAAAAGGGAATAGAAAACCCTAAAAACCTAGATGCAATATCTCATGAAAAGCGTGAAGCTTTGATTAATGGCCTTCATCATTCGTTTTTGAATGATAAGCAGAATAATTTGTACACGTTTTTAGATGGTCACATGTTTGTTACTAATTCAAAAACGGGTCTGCGTGTGAATGCGATGGCGGGTGAGAATAACGATATATCAGATGGGCTCATATTTTTAAATACACCTTGTGAGGTTATTGCTTCTAATATCGACGGTGATAACAAGTCGGGTAAAAGAAATAGAGGTGAGTGTAGTATTGATGTTCTGAATGAACTTGCCGAGGCTGAATTTCAAGGCGCAGAAGATTATTGCTTGCTGAATTCCATTGCCTTTGGAATTTTGAATAATATCTCCTTGGCTGGGCAATTTTTTGAAGTAGGCTTTGATGATGTTTATTATTTAAATGACTATTATTTGAGCAAAAATACTAAGTTAAGAGAGCTTTATAAGGCCCAGTTTGAGAGTGATTTATCACCATCATCCTTACGTAAGAAGCATTATGAGATTGGTACTCAGCTTGTTAAGCCATTTATTGAAAAAACTGAGCTTGATTCAGCTGACTATCAAGTGCTATCAATACCAAGGTCGGGTAATTATATAGCCAATGGCTTTTGTGAAAGTTTTGATGGCAGATTTATCATGAGTAAGATGCCTGAGGATATTATTTATGATATGGATGAGTCTAAAGGCCTAGTAATTATCGATTCTGTAATCGATACAGGTAATACTATACGCAATATTCTTGAATCTCTTCCTGATTCATACCAGCAGCCAGTTCACGTAGTGTGCTTAGCTATCAATATTAAGGCTCTAGAGATGATTGAGAGTTATCAAGGTCGTGTTGAATTTCATTGTTTAGGATTTTCTAATAAAGCCAATCGCCCGGTGGGTACGCTAGATATGGGAGCTCGTTTATATGGAGCACCAGATTAAATCTAGTTGTTAGTACTGTAGTTAATAAATTACTAAATTATAAGGAAGCAGTTAGGTTAGTTCTTAGCTGCTAGGTAGGAGGATTTAGTGATTAATGTATTCTCTTTCACTGCTCTCGTAAGGCTTGAGCTAGACAGTATTCAATTTGAGGCTTATAGTACCCATATTGGGAACGGTGGTACCCATATTGGGAACAGATGAGGCAGGCATGACGACAAGCATAGGTGATGCGCTTTTTACCAAGGGGCAGCAAAAAGTATTAGCGCTATTTTTTGGCCAGCCAGATAGAAGCTTCTATCTGCGAGAGGTCGTGCGGCTAGCAGATATGGGCATTGGTGTGATTAGCCGAGAGCTAGGCAAGTTAGCCGATGCGGGGCTGCTGGTGGAGAGTAAGCAGGGTAATCAAAACCATTACCAAGCGAACAAGAGCTCGCCTATTTTTAACGAACTGCGGGCAATCGTTAAAAAAACGTTTGGTATTAAGGGGTTATTGAAAGCCGCTATTGCACCTTTGCTTCCTCAATTAGAGCAGGCCTTTATTTACGGCTCGGTGGCTAAAGGTGAAGAGCATGCTGGCAGTGATGTGGATGTGATGCTGGTAGGGAATGACTTAAGTTACAGCGAAATTATGCAGCTGTTAGATTCTATTGAAGAGCAACTTCAAAGGCCAATCAATCCGACGATATTCTCTCCTGTTGAATTTGCTGAGCGTTTAGCCGAAGGTCAGAATTTTTTAAGTAAAGTAATGGAGCTACCGCGTATTGATTTATTACATTCGGAGGAAGGCGAATGAAAGTATTGGATAATTTAGTAAAGGTTAATCAATTAAAAGTAGAACCTGCCGATGCGAAAGAATTTTCGGGAATGTTACGCGCGGGTGATGCCAAGTTAAAAGATTCTTTGATTAGTGGTTTAAGTGAAGATAGCCAGTTTTCTTTAGCGTATGCGGCGGCGCATGCTTTTTCTTTGGCCGCGTTACGTTGGTACGGTTATCGTTCAGAAAGTCGCTATTTAGTTTTCCAATGTTTGCAGCATACTTTGGATATGGATAAAGCTAAGTGGCGAGTGCTGGATAAATGTCATCAGGCTCGTAATTTAGCAGAATACGAAGGTCACTTAGATGTGAACCCTCAATTGCTTAAAGAGTTAATTAGTATTACCAAAGATATTCAAACTTTGGTAAAGGCATTGCCGCCAATTAAGTAGTGAGTGTTGAATACAAGGAAGTTTTAACATGGCAAGTGCCAATGAATTTGCATTTAAAAAGGGAGTGATCAATTTTATTTTTTGCTCAAGGAATCAAGATCTCTTGAAAGCCAAGTGTTGAAAAAGTTTGCCCAGCCTTCCAAGGCATACGATGTGCAGACAGCACTTGGAGTGTTTAAACCAGAGTTCACAAAAGCTATCAATAAGCTCATTAAGGCTAAAAAGATAAAGCGCTTGTCAAAATCAAGTAAGAAATGGTGCGTGATATCTGGGGTTTGAGTTGATTCTTTATTCAAAAAAATGTCGGGCTAAAGCCGCGACCTACATTAGAGTATTACTTTATTGGAGTGGTCTCCCCACCAGGACTCGAACCTGGAGCAGCCGCTTAGGAGGCAGCAGTTTTATCCAGTTAAACTATGGGGAGATTTCAAACTTTACGAGAAGCTGTATCTTATTACGTCTTTTTGATCATTGCCAGCTTGTAATTAAACTTATCCGCGCTTCTTCATTCGAAATACGCTATCTTTGTTTAATAATAATTCGTTAGTGGTTTGCTTATTCTATGAGAGATACAAAGCCTTTATTGATGGTGTCTAACTTCCCTCCTTTAACTCGTTCTAAGCTTGAAATTCTGCAGGTGAACCTTGGTTATACCTGTAATCTCAGTTGTACCCATTGCCATGTCAATGCAGGGCCTAAGCGGACTGAGCAGATGGATAAAGCGAATATTGATCTTGTTATTGAAATTCTGAAGCAGCATAAGGTGCAAACGCTGGATTTAACCGGCGGTGCGCCTGAGTTGATGCCGCATTTTCGGTATTTGGTGAAAGCTGCGCGTGAGCTGGGTGTAACGGTGATTGATCGTTGTAATCTGACGATTTTAAATGAGCCGGGCCAAGAAGATCTTGCTCAATTTTTAGCCGACAACCAAGTAGAGGTGGTTGCGTCGTTACCGTGTTATAGCGAGCAAAATGTTGATGCTCAACGAGGCAAGGGTGTTTTTGAATCGAGCATTGAAGGATTGCAAAAACTGAATGCCTTAGGTTACGGGAAAGAGGGTTATGGCATTGAGGGTTCTCATTTACCGCTGAACCTTGTGTATAACCCAGGCGGTGCGTTTTTACCGCCAGGCCAAGTTGAATTGGAGGCGGATTATAAAGAGCAGCTTGGTGCTGAGTATAATATTCAGTTTAATAATTTATTCACGATTACCAATATGCCGATCTCACGTTTTGGGGCTGTTTTATTAGCGCAGGGTGAATTTTACGATTATATGAATTTGCTAAAAGACAGTTATTCGCCAGAAAATTTAACGGGTGTGATGTGTTTGAATACGGTGAGTGTCGATTGGCAAGGCCATCTTTATGATTGTGATTTTAATCAGATGTTAGAAATGCCACTTTCTTCTGGTATTCAATCTAAAGAGGCAGAGAAAGAGAAGACGTATCACTTACGTGATTTATTAGTATCAGATTTTAATGGTTTTCCTATCAGCGTAGCTGATCATTGTTATGGCTGTATTGCGGGTCAAGGCAGTAGTTGTGGTGGTGCGATTGATGACTAGGGCTTCTGATGATCATCAGGGCAAGTATTCAGGTTTGCGCTTAGGTATTGTGGTGCCTGTTTATAACGAAGGTGATTCACTTCTACCTTGGTTGCAAGAGGTCGCGAGTTATCTTGCAGAAGGCGATCAATTAGTTGTGGTTGATGCGAGTGAAAAATTAAAAAATAATGAATTGAGTGAATTATTTTTTAATCATAATCAAGTGCATTATTTAAAAGCCAATAAAGGACGAGCTCTGCAAATGAATGCAGGGGCTGAATTTTTATTATCAAATTTCTCAGGCAATTCTGAATCCAGCTTTCTGTGGTTTTTACACAGTGATAGTGGTTTGTCTGGTAGGCATTTAGAATATTTACGCGGTTTAAAACCGTCGGTTATTTGGGGGCGTTTTGATGTGCAATTAACGCCTCGCATTTTCCCTTTTGGCATTATTTCAAGTTTAATTAATATGCGGTCTCGATTGACTCAAGTAATGACAGGAGATCAGGGCATTTTCATTCGTTCGACTATTTTTCAGCAGCTATCTGGTTATGCTCCTATTCCTTTGATGGAAGATATTGAGATTTCTAAGCGTCTTCGAAAAATAGCAAAAGCGCATTGTGATGGGCCGTTATTAATAACCAGTGCGCGTCGCTGGCAGCAGCATGGTTGGATGAAAACGGTTGTATTAATGTGGCAATTACGACTGATGTATTGGTTAGGCATATCACCTGAAGAATTGGTTAAAAAATATTATGGTGAATAAATCAGACATACCTTATAAACAGGTCGAATGGATTGTTTTAACTAAGGCACCTGTTCCTGGTTTAGTAAAAACTCGGTTAATTCCAGCATTAGGTAAGCAGGGGGCATGTGATGTTTATTGCCAGCTGCTGAATCGTTTACAGCAAACGTTGCGTACTATGATTGCTAAGCGGGGTGGCGAGGTGGCTTTATGGATTGCTGGTGATGATGAACAAGGTGTTTTTCAATCGTGGGCAGATTTTTCAGTGAGCTATCAGCAGCCTGCTTATCATTTGGATGAAGCATCGGAAGGGGTTGATTTAGGTGTTCGTATGGCTATGGCAGTTAAAGCCGCATTATCGCGCAAGCGTATTCCGGTATTGATCGGAGTTGATGTTCCTGATTTAACGGAAGACTACTTATTGAATTGCTTAGTGGAATTAGCCGATCATGATCTTGTGATTAGCCCAGCAGAAGATGGCGGTTATGGCCTGTTGGGAATGAAGCATTTTTATGCAGACTTGTTTAATAATAAACGCTGGGGAAGCGATACTGTATTTAATGCAAGTCGGTTAGATATTAAGCGTTTAGGTATTCATGCCGCTTATTTACCAACGGTATGGGATGTGGATGAAATTACTGATGTAGAGCGTTTTCGATTGCTTAAAGGTAGGTGATTTAGCTAAAAATCTTATGTTTATTTCATGAATAGTAAAGTTTGCTATCTGTTTCTCATAATAGGCAGAGTTTCTGATTGCTTGCTTATTGACCTTGTTGATAAACATACCGATAATGCGCGACCTGACCATTTAGTCAAAATTCATTGAGCAAGCATCGCTAGGTCGTTATCCGTGTTAAATATCAAGTCCAATACCCAGTTAAATACTATTCTGCTGAAAATTCTTGCCTGCACAGGTTTGTTATTTTCCATTTTTCTTTCAAGTGCTAGCCAAGCTGATCCGATTAAGGCGGCTTTTGTTCTGGTGGGCCCCGCGAATTATGAAGGTTGGAGTTACTCTCATGATCAAGGTCGTCGCTTTTTAGAGCAAAAATTTGGTGCTCAAATTGAAACTGAATTTGTTGAGTTTGTGCCAGAAGGGCGTGCTTCTCGAGAGGTTTTACAGAGTTTAGCGGATAAAAACGATATTGTTTTTGCAACTTCCGTAGGCTATATGATTTCAACGCAGGGTATCGCTCGAGAAAATCCTAATGTGTTTTTTGAGCATGCAACAGGTTCACGTAAAGATAAAAATTTAAGCAATTATTCAACGCGTGCTTATCAGCCAAGATATCTGTCAGGATTAATCGCTGGTAGCATGACTAAAACGAATAAGATTGGTTATGTGGCAGCACACCCTATTCCAGAAGTTATTCGTGGTATTAACGCATTTACCTTGGGTGTAAGAGCCGTTAATCCTACCGCTGAAGTTGAAGTTCGTTGGACCAAGTTTTGGTACAACCCTGAAAAAGATGTTGAGCTTGCGAACAAATTGATTACTTCGGGTGTGGATGTATTGACTCATCATACGGACTCATCTTCTATTGCTGAGCTTGCTGAAAAGAAGAATATTTCTGTCATTGGATACCATGCTGATATGAGCAACTTTGCGCCGAATAATCATTTAGCGTCTGTTGTGCATAACTGGGGACCTTATTATGCCCAACGTATTCAATCTTTATTAGATGGTAATTGGACGTCCTCGAGTGCATGGATGGGTATGGCGGAATCGACCTCTCAGTTGGTTTCGCTTAATAGTAAAATCCCCGCCGATGTGCGTGAACTTGTGGCAAGTAAACAAGCTGATATTATGGCAAATACGTTGAAGATTTTTGCGGGCCCCATTAAAAATCATCGTGGTCGTGTACGCCTTAAAGAAGGTAAAGAATTATCGGATGATGAGTTATTACGTATGAGTTGGTACGTTGAAGGTGTAACGGGGTCTTTGCTTTCTTTTTAACTGCAATCTTGTGCAATCGTTAGTTTTTTCATAGTTCGTATCATGTTTTGTTTTTTGGCCTAGCGTTTAAAAGTGCTATCATGCGTTCAATTATCCAAATGGGAATATTGAGTGCATTTTAGTATGCTCCGCTAGGCAACAAGGAATGAATATGATTATTGGCATCGATTTAGGCACAACAAATAGCCTTGTCTCTGTTTACCAAAATGGTAAAGCTTTTCTTATTAAAAATGCGTTAGGCTCTGTTATTACCCCATCGGTTGTTGGTGTTGATGATGAAGGTCGCATTATTGTTGGTCAGCCTGCTAAAGACCGTCTGCAAACCCACCCTGATTTAACCGTTGCTATTTTTAAGCGCCTTATGGGCAGTGATCAAACTATTCGTTTAGGATCGCTCGAGCTTAAACCTCAAGAACTTTCTTCGTTTATTCTGCGTCAGCTTAAAGAAGATGTTGAAGCCGAGCTGGGCATTAAAGTGACAGAAGCCATTGTTACTGTGCCAGCTTACTTTAATGATTTACAGCGCAAAATGACAAAGCTTGCAGGCCGCCTTGCGGATATTAATGTCGAGCGTTTATTAAATGAGCCCACTGCGGCTGCATTAGCCTATGGCGCGCATGAAGAATTAGAAACGCAAATTTTAGTATTTGATTTAGGCGGTGGCACGTTTGATGTTTCTATTTTAGAAATGTTCGATGGCGTGATGGAAGTGCGCTCAAGCGCCGGTGACAATCGTTTAGGCGGAGAAGATTTTACGCATATTATTGTGAAAGATTTTTTAACCCATTTAGTGAAAGAACATCACTTAGTTGAAGATACTTTGCGCAGTGATTTTTTGCCTAAAATACTGGCTGAATGCGAACGCGCCAAAACTGCTTTATCCACACAGCTGGAATATACTTTAGCCATAGAGCTTGATCAGCAGTCTTATCAGATGATTTATACGCGCGATACTTTTGAAAAGAATGCACAGTCATTGCTCGACCGTTTAATTTTACCGGTAAAACAGGCACTCGCCGATTCGGCAATTAAGCTGGCTGAGCTTGATCAAGTATTATTGGTTGGCGGCGCAACGCGTATGCCAATGATCAGTAAAATGGTCGCGCGCATGTTTGGCCGTTTGCCTTCGCGTGAAGTGAACCCTGATGAAGTGGTGGCTTTGGGGGCGGGTTATCAAGCAGCGCTAAAGTCGCAAGATAAGTTGGTGAATGATGTTGTATTAACCGATGTGTGCCCTTTCACATTAGGTATCGAGGTGGTTAATGAGGTGGCCGGGCGATTAATTAATGGGGTGTTTAGCCCGATTATTGAACGCAATACCACTATTCCGGTGAGTAGAATGGAGCGATATTTTACCACCAGTGACGAACAAGAACATGTCGCGATTCGGGTTTATCAAGGTGAGTCACGCCATACTCGTAATAATGTGTACTTGGGTTTATTGGATGTGCCAATTCCTAAAGATAAGGCCGGCGAGCAAGCGTTAGATGTGCGTTTTAGCTATGATATTAATGGTTTATTAGAAGTTGAAACAACGATTGTTTCAACGAGTGAAAAACAAAGCATGGTGATTAGTAATAGCCATGAATTATCGGAAGATGATATTCAGAAAAGTTTAGAAAAGCTGTCGTCGATGAAAGTTCACCCAAGAGAAAATACCGGCAACATTGCTTTTTTATACCGCGCCAACCGTTTGTATGAGCAGCATTTAGGTGAGGCAAGAAAAGAAGTCGGCCGTATTATCGATTATTTTAATACGGTATTAGAGCGACCCGATAAAGAAGACGTTGATGCGGTGCGCATTAGGCTAGAAACTGAATTAGATAAATACGAGATGTGATATGGATTTTCGCGAATACTTCTCTTTAGAAGAGGATGCTAGCTTGCGTGATTTAAAACGCGCGTATGCTAAAAAATTGAAAGTGACCTCTCCTGAAGCTGATCCCGAAGGTTTTCAGCATTTGCGTAATCTATACGAGTATGCGCAGCAAGCGATTAAAGAGGGTGAAAGCGAAGCAGAAGTTCATGTTGCTGAGTCAGGGCGTGTTGAATTAGATCCTGCTGAATTAGAAGAGCCGCAAGCCAGCAATGATTCCAGCACGCACCAGGCTCATAGCGATTCTAATGTCGATGAAATAATCAGGAGTCTGCGCAATGGTTTAGAGTCACAAGCGTTAGCGTATCTCGATATAATGCGCGATAGCGGTGAGATTTTTTCTTTAGCGCTGTCTGCTCAACTTGAGAAAAAAGGCATTGATTTTTTACTGTCATTAAAAGAAACAGATACCTGGCCGACTCAGTTTGTTAGCGAATATGTTCGAACACTAAATCTGTCGGAACAAGCAAAATCGAATGCACAGATTGATCATGTATTAGACGTTTTTTATAAGCGCAGTACCATGGCGATGAATGGCTGGACGTCAGAGCAATATGAGCATGATGGCTGGGCAAATGATGCGGTGCATAAAGCGATGGTTGATATTCGTCAGTGTTTATTTGATGGTGGCCAAGATGCGGCTATCGAAGTATTAGAAAAATACAACAAAGAAGAATTTTTTAATGACAATTTTGTGCGTTATTATTTAGTTAAGCATTATCTAACAGACATCGACTCGTATTTCCCTAGTAAATTTCCTTATGATTTAGCGATTAAGTTTGAAGAAATATTTAAATTTTCAACGAACTTCAATCAGTATTCTGATGAACTAAAAAAAAGTTACAATCGTTATATTGAACGTCGCAAGGCATCGCAAACTCGAAATGAGCAGTGGCAGTATTTCGTTGCCCATAAAGAAACGGTGAAAGGGCAAGCGATTGGTCTGTTGTTTGACTTTATTCAGATTGAAAGTGTGCGAGGTAATGCCATTGCCGTGGCCAATGAGTTAGAACACTTATGCTCGAATTTGAAGAAAGATGATTTGTATTACTTCGAATTGGGCGGTGATGATTATATTGAAATTCTTAGTACGTGGATATTGAAAGCAAAGAAGCATTCTTTGTCTGCTTTTAAATCACGGTTTTCTTTGAAAGATACTCGCCTTAATCCTTTTGCATTTATTAAAGATTATCGCAACATTACCAGCGACTCTGGCTTTATCACGTTATTAAGTTTGGTTGCCGTGTGTTATAGCGTTACCGCTTTTAATGTATTTGGTAAATATCAAAATTACGCGGGTGTGCTAAACGTCACCTTGATTTTTGCGGGCGTATTGATTTTGCCTTTAATGCTCTATTATTTTAGATGTTTGTACTATTCGCGTTGGGATTCTTATGTGTATCGAGAAATCTCTATTTATAAAAGCAGTGTTCGCTATAAAATCATTTTGGTGTCGCTGGTTGTATCTTTGTTGCTGTATATTGTGTTCGGCACTTATAAAGTAGCGGTGTCGGCGAGTGTGATTACGCTGATATATTTGTCTCGAATTATATTTAACGTACGGCCTAGCTTGGCGATTTTCTTATGTGCAGCCGTCGCTTGGATTGTACTGATTGGCATGTTTGCTAAGCGAGGATTAGAAAATCCGTTTTTCTTGGCGTTGACTTTATCGTGGTATTTGCCGGTATTGACGGTTGCGGCTTTTGAGAAAGCGCTGGCGGTAGACTGGGCAAAAATAATGAATTCATTATTTTACATCATGGTTGCGATATTCTGTGTAGTGGCAGGGGTAGCAGGTGCGTTTGTATCGAGTGCGCTAAAGTAAGCCGCTTTGGTATTTACCTAGGCGGCTTTTTTATTGCTTAATGAAGGTTTTTTGAAACCGATTTGTTGATGATGTTTATGTCTGCGGGTTAAGATTTTAACCAGGGATTGAATTTTTCTTTGCCTTCTTGTTCCGCGGTGGCATCTTCTGCGTTGTTTTGTGTTTCAGTTTCAACAGCAGTATGCTCGACAGCATCTTCTATTTTGGCCTTGGCTTTAAATACATGAATCTGCGCATCAATCGTAACGGTCAATTCTTCTAAGCTGCTTAGCGATTCTTTATTCTCTGCTTTGGTGCGCCAGTTGTGTGGCGTCATTAATAACAGGTCTTGAATCTGTTGCTGGCTGCTTAGGGTATTTTGATAGTTAACTTGTTGCTGGTCGATTAACTCAAAATCTTCGCCCATATTTTTAATCGGATCGAATTCAACCTTGGTGATTTTATCGTACAGTTTTTCACGCAATTCAATCAGGTGTTTTTCACCGGTATTTACGCAGATGAAGTAGCCATCTTGTTTAATCACTTTGTGGTAGCTTTCGGGCATTAAGCGAGTAAATAGGCAGGTTGCGATGTCGATGCTTTTTTCTTGCAGTGGCATATCAATCGCTGAGGCGACTAACCACTCATTGGTATTCGTTGCTGGAACATCTTCTTTCAGTGCTTCGGCTTTTGCACGCTTTGCTGCAGCGATCACGGCATCTTTTGATATGTCTAAGCCAAACAGGTTATGTTTGATCTGATGATCACTTAAGCTGTGATGCATACGTTGGCTGTAATAACCTTCGCCACAACCAATGTCTAGCACTTGGATAGGGCTTTCTTTTTCAGAAGCGTCTAGCTTAAGAGCGGCATCAACAATGATTTGATTCAAACTATCAGAGATTGGGCGATAAAAATCAGAGTTCAAAAATGCTTGGCGAGCGATGACCATTTCTTGGCTATCGCCTGGATTTTTCGATTTTTTCTTGTGCGCTAATAACAGGTTTAAATATCCTTGGCGCGCACGGTCAAAGGTGTGATTATTTTCACAGCTCAAACTTTTATTGTTCTCATTTGCTTGTAGGCTTTCCTTGCATACAGGGCATAATAAAATTGATGCAGTCATGTTGTTACAACTAATTGAAATGAAGGTTATGGTTTAGAAAAATTTAACATAAACCTAAAAGATTTATTCTTGGGTATTTGAGTAGCAAATATGGGAGGCATGGATGCCGAGCCTAAGGCTACAGGGAAGTATTTACGCCGTTTTGCGGAATAAATACCCAAGAATGAATCGTTGTATAATTTAACTAAATTTTAAAAATGTGCTTTTAGAATTTAATCTACTAATAAATTTTCTAAAATACGCTGATAAATGTTGGTTAGAATATTCAAATCTTCCGCTTCAACACATTCGTCTACTTTATGAATCGTTGCGTTGCGTGGGCCAAGCTCAATTACCTGAGAACCTGTTGGTGCGATAAAGCGACCGTCAGAGGTGCCGCCAGCGGTTGATAATTCAGTATCGATACCCGTGACGGTTTTAATCGCTTCTACGGTTGCTTCTACTAGCGGGCCAGCAGAGGTTAAGAACGGTTGGCCGCTCAGGTTCCAATCGATATCGTAGTCGATGTTGTGCTTATTTAAGATCGCTTCTGTACGTTCTTTTAGAATGTCAGCGGTTAACTCCGTCGAGAAACGGAAATTGAATACAACAATACAATCCCCAGGAATCACGTTAGTTGCGCCAGTGCCTGAGTTGATGTTCGAAATCTGAAAGCTGGTCGCGGGAAAGAAGTCGTTGCCGTTATCCCATTTCTCAGCAGACAGTTCAGCTAAGGCTGGCGCAACATCGTGAATCGGGTTGCGCGCGAGTTGTGGATAAGCAACGTGACCTTGAATACCTTTAACCGTTAGTACACAGCCTAAAGAACCACGACGACCGTTTTTGATGGTATCACCGGTATCGGTAGTACTTGAAGGTTCGCCAACAATGCACATGTCGATTTTTTCGTTACGCGCTTCTAAAGTCTCGATCACTTTAACTGTGCCGTGCTTGGCTGGGCCTTCTTCATCGCTGGTAATTAAATACGCGATAGAGCCTTTATGATTTGGGTGTGCTTTAACGAAGTTTTCTGTGGCGATCATGAAGGCCGCGATAGAGCCTTTCATGTCAGCCGCGCCACGGCCGTATAACAAACCATCGTGAATTTGTGGTTCAAACGGAGGGTACGTCCAGTTGCCTTCTGGGCCTGTTGGTACTACGTCGGTATGGCCCGCAAAGCAGACCAGTGGGCCTTCGGTGCCACGGCGAGACCAAAGATTGTCGGTATCGTCGAAACGCATCTCTTCATGTTTGAAACCAATAGCCCCTAAACGATCCATCATCATTTGCTGACAACCAGCGTCGATTGGGGTGACTGAACGGCGTTGCATTAGGTCAAAAGCCAATTCAAGGGTTGGCGTCAGTTTTACGGTCATGAGGGAGGTCTCGGCAGCAGTGTCTATAACGTTTGTATAAAACGACTGTATAAACAATCGTCTAAAAGAATGGCGGCGATTATATCATGATTTATCGGTCAGTTTATCTACTGATCCTAATATGCCGCGTAACATACGCAGTTCTTTGGCGTTCGGTTGGGCGCGGGCGAACATTTGCTGTAAGCGCTTCATGGCTTCGCCGGGATGATTTTTTACGAGGAAGCCGGTATCCGAAAGTGTGCCTTCTAAATGCTGATAGAAGCGTTCCATTTCTTGCTGGCTCGCAAATTCTTCTGTTTCGCTCTCATGTGTATTAATGGCCGATGCTTCTAGATCATCACGATGGTTGCCGAACTGTTTGAATAATTCGTAGCTGACTATCTGAACGGCTGAGCCAATGTTTAAAACATCGTATTCAGGATTGCCTGGGATATACAGTAATTGCTGGCACATTTCGAGTTGTTCATTACTTAATCCCATGCGTTCTCGGCCAAAGACGATGGCAATTTTTTCTTTTGGATTTTCAGCAATCCAGCCTGCGGCTTCTTCAGCGGTCACTTGTGGGCGCGTATAGTTACGTTTACGAGCACTGGTGGCGAAGACTTGAGTACAGTCAGCAATGGCTTCTGGCAGTGATTGTACAACCGTCGCGTTATCCAAAACATCCAATGCGCCTGCGGCCCGACTACTCGCTTCTTCAGCGGGGTAGTCTTTAGGATCCACCAGATACAGTTCTTTCAGTCCCATTGTTTTCATGGCACGAGCAATTGCGCCTATATTGCCAGGATGATAGGTTTGGACTAAAACAATACGAATAGAATCTAAGACAGTCTTTGAAGCACTCACGCGGCGAATTCCTGTTGGCAAAAACATTTAGTTAAAACATTTGGTTAAAATATCTGAAATGGTATCATAGCCAGCTTTATATAATCGATTAGGAAGCACTCTTGATGAGCGAATCTCTGACCCTAGACCAGTTAAACCAAATTATGGCTGATGCTGATCTGTTGAAATCTAAGGAAGAAATTGATGTCGCCTTGGATCAATTGGCCGGTGATATTACTGAGCGTTTATCAACAAGCCAGCCGGTGGTGTATTCCATTATGAATGGTGGTCTTATTTTTGCGGGCAAATTATTGCCACGTTTAAATTTTCCATTAGAAGTGGGCTACATGCATGCAACGCGCTATCGTGGCGAAACTGAAGGTCAGACCGAGCTGCAATGGCAAGCATTGCCTTCTTGCCCTATGGATGGTCGTACGGTGTTGATTCTTGATGACATTTTTGACGAAGGTAATACGTTGGCTGAAGTCGTTGAGGCCTGTAAGGCGCAAGGTGCTAAAGAAGTCATTACCGCGGTATTGATTACTAAATTGCATGATCGTAAAAATACCAACCTAGAAGTCGATTTTTCTGGTCTTGATGTTGAAGATCGCTACTTGTTTGGTTATGGCATGGATTACCGTGGTTACTGGCGCAATGCCGCTGGTATTTATGCGGTTAAAGGCCTTTAGTCTACTCTAGACGTCTTCATTATTATTTTTTCTGTAGGTTGTGATCTGATTGTTACAATCTACAGGACAAAACGTCCCCTAAACCCTATCTAATCTATTCGTCAGATATAGCCTAGAATATATAGTATTTGCCGAATCTTTAACTTAATTAGTTAGTAAGGAAATATTATGCGTGTCCTGCATTTGCTGCTTATCCCCATTTCAATCACTTTAATGGCTTGTTCTCAAAAAGCGGAAGAAGAGGTGAGTGATGCCATTCGCCCCGTTAAAATATTTCAAGTGCAATCCAGTGATGCTGGCATGATACGAAAATTCCCTGCGCAAGTGCACTCGGCAGAACGCGCTGAACTTGCTTTTCGGGTAGCGGGTGAGTTGCAACGTTTACCAGTAACGGCTGGTCAGCAGGTACGCCGTGGTGATTTGTTGGCTCTGTTAGATCCTACCGATTATCAGATTTTGGTGGATGATCGTAAAGCGCGTCAATCATTAGCGCAATCACAATTCCAACGTATCAATGATCTATTCAAGCGCCAGCAGGTTTCAAAGGCTCAGTTTGATCAAGCAACGGCGGAATTAGACATCAGTAATGCGGCACTGGCCGCGGCTCGTTCTGATTTATCGTATACCCAGCTTAAAGCGCCGTTCAGTGGCCAAATTTCACAGTTATACATCGATAATCACCAACCAGTTGCGGCGGGTCAAAAGGTGATGATGCTGCAAGTTCGTGATCAGCTTGAAGTCAAAATACAGATTCCAGAAAGCTTAATGGCAAATATTGCTGCGGATAATGGGCCAACGTATAAACCAGAAGTTGAATTTGAGGCGATTCCAGGTCAGCGTTTTTTAGCCAGTTATAAAGAACATAACGGGCAAGCGGATACCGGCACTGGAAGTTTTACCGTGACCTTGAATGTTACTCGCCCGCCAGCGCTTAATTTATTACCGGGTATGTCGGCAAGCGTATTCGTTGATTTGAGCAAGATTTTAAATAATAAAGCTTCGGTTGTAACGGTGCCTTCGCAAGCTGTTTTTCAAACCAATACACAAGCAGAAGGTTCTTCTGCGGCTCAGGTATGGGTAGTTAAACCAGACATGATGTTGGTTGCGCGCGATATTAAAGTGGGTCGTTTAACTCACTCAGGTATTGAAGTTGTTGAAGGTTTGCAAGCAGGAGAAAAAATCGTTGCTGCAGGTGTTCACCAAGCGCATGAAGGAATGCACGTTCGCCCTTGGGTTCAAGAGCGAGGCTTATAATTATGTCTGATATTGAAAATGAAAAAGTAGAAACAGTAGATAAACCGAAAAATTTAGCGACCTACTTTATTAATAACGGCACTACCAGTTGGATGCTGTTATTGATTCTTTTAGTCGGCGGTATCATCAGCTACTTAGGCTTAGGGCGTTTAGAAGATCCGCAATTTACCATTAAAGAAGCCATGGTATTTACTTACTACCCTGGTGCAAATCCACTGCAGGTAGAAGAAGAAGTCACTGCGCCGTTAGAAAATGCTATTCAAGCACTGCCTTATATTGATTTTGTTGATTCAATATCGAAAGCAGGCTTTTCGCAAATTCATATAAAAATTAAACCAACGTTTAAGTCCGATGAACTTCCACAGATTTGGGATGAACTAAGGCGTAAAGTACGTGATGAACAATCATCTTTACCACCTGGAGCGATAGCACCGATGGTGATTGATGATTTTGGTGATGTATTTGGTGTTTTATTAGCGATTACGGGTAAAGAATACACTTACGAAGAGTTGTCGGATTATGCTGATTATTTAAAGCGTGATCTGACGACGATGGACGGCATTGCCAAAATTGATATTGCGGGCGTGCAAAAAGAACAGGTTTTTATCGATATTTCTCGTGAGCGTATGGCGAATCTGGGCATTCCATTATCGCGCTTATACAACCTGTTAAATACCCAAAATGAAGTATCGGTAGCAGGGAAAGTTCGAATCGGTGATGAATATATTCGTATTCACCCCACAGGAGAATTTAAAAGCATTCACCAAATGGCCGATTTATTAATTAGTTCGCAAGGGTCTGAAAAACTGATTTACCTACGAGATATTAGTGAAATATCTGAAGGCATCGCAGAAGTTCCGAAGCATTTGGTGAACTATAATGGCCAAGCATCGCTGCATTTAGGTATCTCATTTAATAGCGGTGTGAACGTTGTTGAAATTGGTGAAAAATTACGTCTTAAGTTGAAAGAGCTTGATCGTAATCGTCCACTGGGTATCGAAATTAATACACTTTACGACCAGCCAGCAGAGGTGGATGCATCGTCGACGGGCTTTATTTTAAACCTGGTCGTCTCGGTATTTATCGTGATTGTAGTGCTATTGGCTTTCATGGGAATGCGTGCCGGTATTATTATTGGTGCTATTTTATTGCTAACGATTCTAGGCACCTTCATTGCCATGTTGGTATTGGATATTGAATTACACCGTATTTCTTTAGGGGCATTAATTATTGCACTTGGAATGCTGGTGGATAATGCCTTGGTGATTACCGAAGGCATCATGGTTGGTATTCAAAAGGGATTAACACGAACGCGAGCCGCTTATGACATTGTTAAGCAAACACAGTGGCCATTATTAGGTGCCACCGTGATTGCGGTAACGGCTTTTGCGCCGATTGGTTTGTCACCTGATTCTACCGGTGAGTTTGTAGGGGAATTATTCTATGTATTGCTAATTTCTTTATTACTAAGCTGGATTACGGCGTTAACGTTAACCCCGTTCTTGTGCCACATGCTATTCAATAAACATGAACAGCACAGCTTAGACAGCAGTAAAGATACCGAGCCTTACAAAGGGGCTATTTACGATTTTTATCGTAAAGGATTAACTTTTATGTTGCAGAACCGTGGACTCACGGTTACTGCGCTGGTGGTATCGTTATTTATTGCGATTGCAGGTTTTGGCTTTGTTAAGCAAAGCTTTTTCCCTCCATCGAATACGCCAATGTTTTTGGTGGATATCTGGTTGCCAGAAGGCAGTGATATTCGCAGTACTCAGCAGCAAGCATTAAAGCTAGAAAACTACTTTCAGCAACAAGACGGTGTGCAATTTACCTCTTCAACGGTTGGACAAGGTGAACTGCGCTTTATGCTGACATACGGTCCCCAGCGTCAATATGCGGCGTATGCACAAGTTATGGTACGCAGTGATAACCGTGAGCAAATAGAAGATTTAATTAAAAGTGCTCGCGAGTGGGTTGGCATAGAATTACCCAATGCTTTTGTGAAGTTCAAACGCTTACAAATTGGCCCAGGTGGCAGTGCAAAAATTGAAGCGCGTTTTTCTGGCCCAGATCAAGAGCAATTGCGTAGACTTGCCGAGCAAGCGAAAAGAATTATGCTGCAAGACCCTCAGGCCAGTAATGTACGCCATGATTGGCGTGAGCGAGTGAAGGTTATTCGCCCAGTATTTAATGAAGACAATGCTCGTCGCGCAGGGGTATCGCGCCAAGATTTGGATGATTTATTGCAGCTGAGTTTTTCTGGAAAACAGGTAGGTATTTATCGTGAAGGCACAACACTAAAGCCGATTGTTATTCGCCCGCCAGCGTATGAGCGTTTAGATATTGATGGTATAAACGAATTGCAAATCTGGAGTCCAATATTTAAACGATATATTCCAATTCAGCAGGTCGTGACAAAATTTGATGTGGTATTTGAAGATTCAATCATTGCTCGTCGAGATCGTAAGCGCACGGTTGAAGTGTATGCTGACCCTGATATTGCTAGCGATATTACCGCCAATACATTGTTCAAACGCTTACGTCCGCAGATAGAAGCAATTCCTTTAGCGCCAGGTTATGAACTTGAATGGGGTGGTGAATACGAATCTTCAAACGATGCGAGAGCGAGTATTTTCTCTTCTTTGCCGATTGGTTATTTAGTGATGTTTATTATCACGGTTTTACTCTTTAACGAATTACGCAGTGCTTTGGTTATTTGGGCGTGTGTGCCATTGGCAATGATTGGTGTCAGTGCGGGTATGTTAGCGCTAGGCGCTGAGTTTGGCTTTATGGCCTTATTAGGTTTGTTGAGTTTATCGGGCATGATCGTGAAAAACGGCATTGTATTAGTCGATCAAATTCGCTTAGAGTTGGATGAAGGTAAAGATCAGTACGATGCTGTATTCGAAGCGTCTGTTAGTCGTTTACGACCGGTGATGATGGCCGCGGTAACTACTATTTTAGGGATGTTGCCACTACTCACTGATCCATTCTTTAGTGCAATGGCCGTGGTAATTAGCTGTGGTTTAGGCTTTGCGACGTTATTAACACTGGGTGTTGTGCCTGTGTTGTATGCCATGAGCCACAGCATTAAGAATAAATAACATCTTATTTAGATAGTTAAAAGCCAAAGGTGAAAGCCTTTGGCTTTTTTGTTTCCTTTTTCCTGCGTTTCCTCCCTCCTGTGTTTCCTCCCTCTTATGTTTGTGTGATAACCACTAAATTTGCTTCAATTTTTTAAAATTAATGTTGTGTATTGTTCGTAAAAAAGCTTATTATGACGATTCGTCAAAAATGACGGATCGTCAAAAACAGGGTGCTTTACATGACAAAACAACATGAGCTGTCACAACATATGCTGTCTGAGCAAGAACTTGCCAGCTCAGGCTGTGGCTGTCCCCATGGTGGATTAAAAGCTTTGCTTGATAAGTCATTAGCTAAAATAGGCTTGTCTAAAAGTGAGCAAAAGAAAGTTGATCGTGAAGAAGAGCTGGTTGATTTGGCCGTTGTTATTCTTAATGAGCATGGCTTTGCAGGCCTCAGTTTAGAAAAACTGACCGCTCGTTCGCGCTATTCCAAAGGCACCATTTATAATCACTTCAGCAGTAAAGAAGACTGCTTATCGGCGCTTTGCATTCGAGCCGTGAGCTCTATTTTAGATTTGTTTAAACGCGCGGCGGCATTTAAGGGCTGTTCAAGAGAAAAGGCCGTTGCCGTTCATTACGCTTATCAGCTGTATGCCCGTATTCAACCGACCTTATTCATGGCGGTATTAAGCAGTAAAGCCCCTGGCGTTCGAGAAAAAACGTCTGCCGAACGCATGCAGTTTATGGATGCGCTTGAGTTTGAGATTAATAACTTTAGCGATGCCATGTTTCGTAATGCTGTTGCTGATGGCAGTTTGGAAATTCCTCCGCATCTCTCAATAGAAATACTGACCTTCTCGAATTGGGCTTTGTCGTTTGGGACCAATGCGCTCGCGACCAGTGCAACAGAAGCAAAAGCGGTTAATCGATTAGACCCTAATACTCTGTTATTACAGAACATTAATATTTTATTAGATGGCATGAATTGGCAGCCACTGTCTAAGGATTGGGATTATCAAAAAACTTGGCAGCGGGTCGAAAATGAAATTTTTGCAGAAGATATTCAATTAATTAGCGGAATCTAATGATTCCTTAGAACGTGAAATATTAAGAGTCATGATAGAAAACGTACAGCATTAGAAAAACGAAAGCTCGAGTAAGCAGGCCGAGTCGCATTAGAACATAAAAATAATTAGAAGCAGCTAATCACTATATAAAGGAAAGTACTCATGAAAAAAGCTTGGCTTAGTAGCATCAGTCGCCATCCCTGGATAACCCTATTGCTCGTCGTTGTTGTTGCTTTTGCAGCTTCTTATGGTGGCAAGAATCTTTATTTTCGAGGGGACTATAAAGTTTTCTTCGATAAAGACTTTCCGCAACTATTAGCTCATGAAGAAATGCAGCGAATTTTTAATAAAAACGATAATGTTTCTATCATTGTGGTACCAAAAGAAGGCAGCGTTTTTAACCAAGAAATGCTAGCGCAAATTAAGCAATTAACAGATGAAGCTTGGCAAACGCCGTTTTCAAGTCGTGTCGATTCCATTACTAATTATCAGCATACCTGGGCGGAAGAAGATGACCTGGTTGTTGAAGATCTTATCTTAGAGCTGGATGTGATTGACCAGCAGTTAGTTGAACGTACGCAAGCCATTTCTACGGTAGAACCTAATTTAGTTCATAGCCTTATTTCACCTGATGGCAAAGTCGCCGTCGTGAATATTACGATTCAGCTGCCCGATAAAGAAAACAATACGGCTGAAGTGATTCAGGTAACAGAGTTTGCGAAACAGCTAACGGATTCATTCTCTGAAAAATATCAAAGCGCTGATTTTTATCATACCGGTGTGATCTTAATGAACTACAGTTTCGCCACTGAAGGGCAGAAAGACATGATGAAGCTAGTGCCTAGCATGTTCCTTATGATCATTATTATGCTAACGGTATTGCTGCGCAGCTTCACTGGGATGTTGATGACTGTCATTGTTATTTTCTTAACGATTACCGCAACGATGGGAACCGGTGGTTGGTTTGGTTATTTCTTATCAACGGGTACGATTAACGTTCCCATTGTCGTGATGACGCTTGCCGTCGCCGACTGTGTGCATTTGGTCGCCTCTACTCAATTTGCAATGAGACACGGAAAATCACGCAAAGAAGCGGTTGAATTCGCCATGGATTTAAATTTAATGCCGGTATTTATTACCAGTGCAACTACCGCAATTGGGTTTTTAACGTTAATGTTTTCCGAATCCCCTGTGCTGGCCGACTTTGGTGAAATGAGTGCAATGGGCGTGATGATCGCTTTCTTTTTATCAGTAACGTTATTGCCTGCACTGATGGTCGTCATGCCGATGCGCGTTAAAGTTGCCCCAGAGCACCATGGCAGTATGGAAAAATTAGCCGACTGGGTCATTAAACATAACAAGGTAGTATTGCCGGTGAGTGCCGCTATTATGCTGTTTTTCGCATGCTTAGTGCCACTGAATGAAATCAATGATGAGGCGACGAAATACTTTGATACATCAACCGATTTCCGTCAGTCGGTGGATAAACAGGAAGAGACTATTTCAGGGATGTCTAGCATTAGCTGGGGTCTTTATAGTGGTGAGAAAAATGGCATTAATAGTCCAGAATTTATTAGTGTTATTTCTGGTTTTAGTGATTGGTTGCGTGCTCAGCCAGAAACCGATCATGTGGCAACGATTTCAGATACTTTAAAACGATTAAATAAAAGCATGAATGGTGATGACCAAGCATTTTATCGCCTACCCGAAGAGCGTGAGTTAACCGCACAATATTTGTTAATGTACGAGATGTCTTTGCCGTACGGTTTGGATTTAAATAATCAATTAAACATTGATAAATCGTCGACTCGAATTGTTAGTACATTAAAAAATCTAGGCAGTAAAGAGTACGTTGCCCTCGAAAAGCGAGCAATGGCATGGTTTGATAGTAATGCACCGCAAGTGAGAATGACGGCTTCAAGCCCTACGTTAATGTTTGCTCATATCGGTGAAACGAATATGCACAGCATGATTATTAGTATGACGTTAGCGCTGTTTCTAATTTCAATTCTACTAATTTTTGCTTTGCGTTCATTCCGTCTTGGTTTAATCAGTTTAATTCCAAATATTGGTCCAGCAGCGGTTGGCTTTGGTATTTGGGCATTAATCTCAGGTGAAATTAACTTAGGCTTATCAATTGTTGTCTCAATGACACTCGGTATTATTGTTGACGATACCGTACACTTCTTAAGTAAATACCAGCGTGCGCGTAATGATGGCCGTAATGTCGAAGAGGGGATTCGCTATGCCTTTTCAAGCGTGGGCCGAGCCATGACGATTACAACCTTAGTATTGTGTACCGGCTTTTCATTATTAACGCTGTCGGCATTTAGAATGAATTCAGATATGGGAATGGCTACTGCGATTATTATTTTTGTTGCCTTAGTCGTCGACTTTTTATTCTTGCCTACTTTCTTATTATTGGCGGATAAGCGCGAGGGGAAATCCTCGCAAAAAGATATCGAATTAACGAAAAACAACGCATAACTTTTAAATATAAAAATAAGGAATCCTATTATGAATGCATTTGTAAAATTAACCGCATCTCTGGCAACGGCTATTGCGCTAATGACAGGGCTCAATGCCCATGCGGAATTAACCTTAGAAGGCCTTTCCGCTGAAGAGCAAGGTTTGGCGATTGCTAAAGAGCGTAAAGCTCGTGATATTGGCTGGGGTGACTCTGCTTCCTCGGTCATTATGACGTTACGCAACTCACAGGGTGAAGAGAGCATTCGTGAAATGCGCATGCAATCGTTAGAGATTGCTGACGATGGTGACAAAGGGTTAACCATTTTTGATACCCCGAAAGATGTAAAAGGAACCGCCTTTTTAAACTTCTCTCATATATCAAAATCAGACGACCAGTGGTTGTATTTGCCTGCTTTAAAGCGTGTAAAGCGTATTTCGTCGCGCAATAAATCAGGTCCTTTTATGGGCAGTGAATTTGCGTATGAAGATTTAAGTTCTTTTGAAATTGAAAAGTATACGTTTAAGTTTTTAGCTGAAGAAAAAGTTAACGGTCTTGACTGTTATAAAATAGAGCAAATTCCAACAGATAAACATTCTGGCTATACCCGACAAGTTGCTTGGTTGGATAAAGAGCATTTTCGTGGGCAGAAAGTTGATTTTTATGATCGTAAAAAATCTTTATTAAAAACACTGACTCTTTCCGATTATAAATTATATTTAGGCAAGTACTGGCGTCCATTGAAAATGGATATGTTGAATCATCAAACGCAAAAAAGCACTGAGCTAAATACGACCGAGTTAGCGTTTAATACGGGCTTAAAAGACTCTGATTTTAATAAAGCCACTCTTAAACGTGCTCGCTAAGGATTGCTATGATTAATAAAAACTTAATCACCCTATCGACACTTGCCTCTTCGTTATTGCTTGCGCCAATGGCGCAAGCGGCTGAATTTGAGGCTAGCGGTTATGTCGGTTTTGAATGGCGAGAGTACTTGCAAGAAGGTCAGTTTGATAATGCTCAGGTTTCTCAAGCAGATCGTCAATATGGCCTCCTTGCAGAGCCAGAGCTGGTTTGGTCTGTAGCTGATGGTCGCCATACGATTGTATTTAAACCTTTTGCACGTATTGATAATGAAGACCCTGAGCGTACTCATGGTGATATTCGTGAACTTTCATGGCTCACTTATGGTGATGATTGGGAAGTGGTCGCAGGTATTTCGAAAGTATACTGGGGGGTTACCGAATCGCAGCACTTAGTCGATGTGGTTAACCAAACCGATTTTGTTGAAGCCCCTGATGGTGAAGATAAATTGGGACAACCTATGGTTAAGTTGACCTTGTTGCGAGATTGGGGAACGTTGACAGGGTTTGTTTTGCCTGGCTTTCGCGAGCGTACATTTTCCGGTGAGGAGGGGCGCTTTCGGCCTGCTTTAGAAATTGATACCGACAGCGCGCAGTATGAGGCAGGGGAGGAAGATGCTCATGTCGATTATGCGGTACGCTGGAGTCATACTCTGGAGGATTATGATGTAGGTCTGAGCTGGTTTAATGGCACTAGTCGTGATCCGATGCTATTTGTTGATCTGCAAAATCCTACTAAGTTAACGCCGTATTATGCTCAAATTAATCAATTTGGTGCGGATATCCAAGCGACGTTGGATTCTTGGTTGTGGAAATTTGAAGCCATTTATCGCAGTTATAACGAAGCATTAATGGATGATTTTGATCAGCTAAAACAGCTCGGGCTAGTATCGCAGTCGGTTGAAGATTATTCAGCGGCGACGGCGGGCTTTGAATATACCTATTATTCGCCGTTTGAAACTAATTGGGATATTGGTGTACTAACGGAGTATCAATACGATTCTCGTGAAGATGGCCAAGTGGCTATTGGTCAAAACGATGTTTTTTTAGGTAGCAGAATTGCATTTAATGATGCGGAATCCAGTGAGGTATTATTGGGGTTTATACAAGACCTTGATAGCCGTGATACCCAAAATTTCATTATTGAAATGTCTACTCGCATAGGTCGTTCTGTAAAGCTGAATGTTGATGTGTTTTTGCCAATGTCGGATGATGCGAGCAATGTTAGTTCACAATTTGAACGTGATGATTATATTCAAGTCGGATTTAATTATTACTATTAACATGACTTGATCGCACCAATGTCAGGAATTGTCATTCAGGCTGCACTTCAGACAAAAACGGTATGTCTGGTAAAGCCTGATAAGGCATAATGTTCCACTGAGAACATAATCTTTTTAGGAGATTGCGGTGCGCTTACCCCCGTTACTTATTGCGGGTCTGATCTTGTCAGGCTGCGCATCTATGAATTCAGTTGAGCCAGAGCTTCCGCTATTGGCTGATCATTTTATAGAGACTCATCAAGAGACTGCTCAGTCAGCCTTGAGTGAAGAAGCCTGGTGGTTTAGCTTTGCTGATGAGAAATTAAATAATCTTATCTCCCTTGCCCTCGCGAACAATTATAGCCTGAAAGCGTCGTATGCTCGTTTGCAGCAAAGTGAGGCACAATGGGTAAAAGCGGGCAGTGGTCAACTTCCTAACCTAAATCTGAATTTACAACGCACACAACGCTGGCAGGACTCTTCCGATTCTGAGGGTGGCCAATATGAGTTGGGCGCAGACGCGAGCTATGAATTGGATTTTTGGGGGCGTGTTGCCGCTTTAGATGAGCAAGCTTTGCAGCAATATTATGCGATGGATGCCGCGGTAAATATTCAAACAAATACGGTGGTCAGCCAAGTTGCACTGTCGTGGTATGGCTGGGTTAAAGAAACTCAGCAATTGGATTTATTGCACCGTCAGCAGCAGCGTATTGAAAATGCCTTAACGGTTGTTCGTGGACGCTACTTGCAGGGAACGGTACTGGCCTCAGATATATGGCAGCAAGAGCAGTTATTAGAATCGATACATAGTGAAATAATTAATAGTGAAACTCGTCAGGATATTTTTCGTCAGCAGCTTGCATTATGGTTGGGAGAAAATTATTTAGAGAAAGAGCTGCTTGCTTTACCTACCGCGGCTTATCAAATTCCTGACATTCTGCAAGCGACACAAAAAGTTTCAAGCTTAGCCTTACAGCAGCGACCAGATATTCTACAAGCTTATGCACAACTGCAAGCGGCAAGTGCAGGCTTGCATATTGCCGAGACTAATCGTTATCCAAGATTTACCTTATCGGCCTCTTATCGCAGTGTGGCGGATACTCCTGAAGATCTCTTATCAAATTGGGTCGCTAACTTTATTGCAGGTTTAACCATGCCTTTGCTTAATGGTGGAAATTTAGCCGCCGATGTTAAATTAAATGAAGCCTTAGTGAGTGAGAAGCTGGCTAATTATCAGCAGGTTTTATTAGTCGCGATGCAAGAAATTGAAGAGGCGCTTTTAAACGAGAAGCAGCAGTTATCCTTACAAGCAAGTATGCGATATCAGTTGCAGCTTGCCAATCAAACACAAAATTTTAAAAGTCAGCGCTATTTACAAGGTGTTGGAGATTTCTTGTCATTATTAACCAGCCAGCAAGATGTTTTAGGATTAGAAAGACAAACCTTAAATGCTAAATTTTTACAGCTTCAATATCGTATTCAACTATTAACAACATTAAGCCATGGCCGCTTTACGAGCGCTGATGATGAGGAAATTGGGAATGAATAAAGGGATTAACACTCGCCATGTATTAATAGTCATCGCGATACTTCTTATTGCGGCCGCAGTGGCGGTGCTTATTATTAAAACGGCACCGAAGCCACAGCGTGCCAGTGAAGAAAAAGTAGCACGCTTAGTCGAAACAATTGCACTTGAACGCAGCAGTGAAGGCCCGCAATGGATGGGAGGTGGTGAAGTTTCCGCCGCTCAGCGGGTTACGTTATCACCGCAAGTCTCGGGGCGTATTGAATATGTTGATGGGGATGCCGTACCTGGAACAAGGTTACAGAAAGGACAATTGTTAGCGCGTATCGAACCACAAGAATATCAGCTGCAAGTTCAGCAAAGCAAAGCCGCTGTTATCCAAGCACAAGCGACTTTAGATCTAGAAAAGGGTCAGGCTTCAATTGCTAAGCAAGAATACCAATTGGCCGTAAGCCAGATGAATAATACCCAGGCGATTGATAATGCCTTGGTATTAAGAAAGCCCCAGGTGGCTGCTGCTGAAGCGGGTTTAAAAACAGCACGAGCCAAGCTTGAGTTAATGGAATTAAATCTTAAGCGCACTCAGATAAAAATGCCATTTAACGGACAAATTATAGCTCGCAGTACGAGCATTGGCAGTCAAGTAAGCCCCAATACGATGTTATTCGATGTAGTGGCTACCGATGAGTTTTGGGTGCAGGTGAAAGTATCACAGCAGTTTCTGCCGTTATTAGACACAACACAGCCAGTGATTATTAAGCAGGGGCCGTATCAGCGTGAAGCGACTGTTTTACAAACCTTAGTCGATGTGGATGCGAAAGATCGACAAGCTAAAATTTTGATATCCGTTAAAAACCCTCTTGCCCGCAATAGCGCTGCCGATGATGTTACGAGCTTAGGTGCATTAGATCGTATATTAGATCGTGTACTGTTGGGCAGCTATGTTGAATGTATTTTGTTTGCCAAGCCGATTGAAAATACCTTTGTCATTGAGAATCGCTACATCAAAGAAGGCGGTTTTATTTGGGTTGTTAACGATAATAAATTGTATAAGCGTCAACTTGAAATGGTTTATCAGGGGCGTTTTAAATCATGGGCAACAGATGGAATTGTCGAAGGTGATGAGTTATTAATCAGTAACCTCGGTGTCGTTACAGAAGGAACTCCGGTTCGATTAGCGACGAGTCAGGCACCTTTGAATTCTAAGGCCAAATAATGAAACGAGAAGCTAATTTATATCGTGGTCCTGTTGCTTGGATGGCCCGCCATGGTGTGGCCCCCAATTTGCTGATGACATTTTTGATTATTGGTGGCTTTTTTATGTCATTGATCATCACCAAAGAATTCATTCCAAATATTGAAGTCGATATGGTGATTGTGGAAGTTGCGTATCCTGGCGCAACGCCCTCAGAGATGGAACAAGCCATCATATTGCCGATTGAAAATGAGGTTTCTTCATTCGAAGGTATCAAGGATGTCGTTTCAACGGCGGCGGCCGGCAGTGCTAGAGTGACCTTCGAATTGGTTAATGGAACCGATAAACAAAAAGCTTATCAAGATATCGATCAAGCGGTGAATCGCATTTCTACCTTTCCATTAGAAACAGAAAAACCCATTGTACGTATTGCAGGGCGCACGATTGATGTTGCCACATTAGCAATCTTTGGGGATGTGTCTTTATTAGAACTGAAGCGGTTATCTGAACAGGTAAAAGATGAGCTATTAACCGCCAATGAAATCTCGCAGATAGAGGTTCGGGGTACGCCTAATGAAGAGATTCATGTTGAGATTAATCAAGCAAACTTACAGCGTTATGGGCTGACATTAGCAGAAGTCGCAAATGTTATTAGCAAAAATGCGATAGAGCAGTCGGCGGGCAGTGTTCGCACCGAAGGGGGTGAAATTCTTGTCACGCTGAATGATCGCCGCTATTGGGCACCACAATTTAACGATATTGTATTGCGCTCAGATGCTTCTGGTATTTTATTGCAGCTGTCGGATGTTGCGAATATAAAAGAAGGGTTTTCTGACTCCAACCGTTCCGTCACTTATAACGGTAAGCCCGCGATTAGTTTAAGAGTATATCGGGCAGAAGATCAGACACCGACGACGGTGGTTGCGGCCATGTATGAAAAACTGGATGGCATTCGTACTCAGCTTCCTCCTGGTATTGAAATCATTGTTACTGATGATGATGGTGAAACCTATCAACAACGTGTTGGTTTGCTTTTAAAAAATGCCGCGATTGGTTTGTTATTAGTATTGTGTCTATTGAGCATATTTTTGGAATATCGTTTAGCATTTTGGGTGACGATGGGCATTCCGACCGCTTTTTTAGGCGCCTTATTATTACTGCCTATTTTTGATGTAACCATTAATATGATTTCGATGTTCGCCTTCATTATTGCTTTGGGCATTGTGGTAGACGATGCCATTATTGCGGGGGAAAATATTTATGAACATATGCAAAAAGGTATTCCGTTTATCGATGCGGCCATTATTGGTGCGCGTGAAGTATCGGTGCCATTAGCGTTTGCGATTTTAACCAACGTCGTTGCCTTTTTACCTTTGCTAGCGTTACCAGGAATGATGGGTAAATTGTTTTTAGCGATTCCGGCGGTAGTGATTTGTTGCTTTATTATCTCTTGGTTGGAAGCATTGTTTATTTTGCCGACGCACTTGGCAAAATTAGAGAGAAAGAATGACGGTGGCTTTGCGCGTTTTATGAATTCAATTCAGAAACCCGCGGACCAGAAACTGCATAACTTTATTCACAATACCTACAAACCTTTATTGCAAAAATGTTTAGAAGCACCGAGCCTAGTTTTAGTCGGGGCTTTGGCGATTGCCATTATCGTTCTTTCTTATCCTATTAGTGGCCGTATGGGCTTTAGTATGTTTCCTCGCTTAGAAGGTGAATTTGTTGTTGCTAAGGTTGAACTGGCGGCGAATGCACCTTTTAGCGAAGCGCAAAAAGTACGCAAAATTTTAGAAACTAAATTGCGTGAGGTCACCGATCCTATCGAGTCTAAAGGCACCCCGTTAGTGATCAGCATTGCTGGTGATATTACGGATTCGAGTATTGAAATTGAAGCGCGTTTGGTTGCGACGGAAATCCGCCCTATTAATGCAAATGAACTGGTAGGTCTTTGGCGTGAAGCGATTGGTGAAATACCCGGTATTCGTAGTTTAACCTTTGATGCCGAACGTGGTGGTGGTCCTTCAGGAGGCGCAGGGTTAACCATTGAATTGCGTGGTTCTAATAATGCCGACTCGTTAGCTTTGAGTGAGCAATTGATGGTTGAACTTGGTACTTTGTCAGGTGTTGTCGATTTGGCAAGCAGTTATACTGATGGTAAACC
>PJEL010000298.1_pt1 | contig 59198 bp, 55 predicted proteins | sample 1853271 | NCBI WGS metagenome assembly PJEL01 (sample SAMN08108733, study PRJNA415343) | Invertebrate metagenome, whole genome shotgun sequencing project. | host: Globobulimina | place: Sweden: Gullmar Fjord | collected 2015-08
TTCATCAATACGTAGTGAGCTTTATGGATGTTGTTGATTGGGTATGCCAAGTGACGACGGCCCCAGTCTTCCAAACGGTGTACTGTGCCTTCAGACTCTTCGATAGACGCAGTATAACGTTCTACCATTGCTGAAACTTGTTCGCTTTGATCAGGGTGTACCAAAAACACTACTTCATAATGACGCATGTTTAGGCTCCTTATGGTTTGGTTAGCCTTCCATCGTCTTCAAATGAAGATGCGGTAAGGCAAGGAGTATTCTGCTGCATGACTGATAAATACTGACTTAGAGCCAGATTTAACCGTCTCAGACAGAAAAATGAGGGCGGATTTTATCAGTTGGCTGGCTGAAATTCAATCAAATAAGCCATCTGTGTGATCTTTCAGTAAATAAATGGGGGTTAGCATTGCCATTAAAGGCTGCTTGATTAGACTGTAGGCATTAAATGAACTTACTAACAACGATAATTATAGAGAGCTCACCATGTTAAAAACGATGAAGCTTGCTTCCATATTGATGGGGCTGGCGCTAACAACCTTATTAGTGGGTTGTGAAGGGAATAGCAGCACAACTTCTTTGGGAACGATTCCAGTGATTGTTCCTATCAACGTGGACAAAGAGATGGCCGCGGTTGAGTGGGATGAAAATAATGATGTCGCTATGGCTTCTCATGCATACCGCGCCATCGCACAAAATAGCATGCTGAAATCGGTTTTTACTAATCAACTGGCGTCATTTGATATTTTGGTTAATTTATTTCGAGTCGATTCGAATCGAAATTGTAATACCAGTGGTTCAATGATCTCGACCATTGAAAATGATAAGTGTTACTTAGCGAACGAATCAACAGTCGTTGATTGTGATGCAGAAGATGCTGCGGTGAAAACTGGTGCGCAATTAAGCCGCGCACTCGAATGCCAAGATGGTATTTATGCCGGTCAGTATTTTGATGGCTTTTTTAACGTCACTTCTAGAACCGATACACTGACGGCGAATGAGCTGCAAACGAGTACGACTATTTCAGCGATTGGCGAAATAAATAAAAGAGACACCGCTGGCGATATTGTGCTGGATGAGTTTGATGATCCTATTAAAGAAACGATAACGGATTATAAATTTCAGAATGAAAGTTTTACTTTCTTCTTCTCTAATGAGTATCAGCTGTATGTCGACTTTGATACGAATGGCCCAGATAACCTTGTCGATCTTGCGGCTTGTACCGATGAGAATACAAAATACGCAGCTCGCCAAGGTATGCGTTCTGATGCTGTATCAGCATTAGAGACAACAGGTTCAGATGGCTATGGTTATGTTGAATTTAGTAATTTAAATCTAATGTCTGTGCCTAGTTATTCTTGTACTGATGATGTGATCACAACCGCTTATAATTATAGCTTCACGGCTACCTTGGCTTCAGCGGTATTAGGTGGAGGCGAAAATGCGAACACATTGGCTAGCTGGCCAGATCTTAATATTCCCCTAATTGGTGATACCTCGGGTACCTTGACACTAAGGCATGCCAATACCGCGGGTGATTATGTGATGACTGTGGCTTTTGATGGTGCGGGTAATGTGACGATTACCAGTGATGGTGGTACCGATGTAACTCATACTGTTGCAGACTTCTTCGCTTTAAGTAAGTTGGTGGTTAGCGAGTAAAGTTACTGAATGTTTTAGAAGACATAAAAAAACCGAATGTTTTAGCAGACATAAAAAAACCGTAACTCGATGATCGAATTACGGTTTTTTTATGTCTAGTAACTGGATAAAGTAACGAATTAACCTGCTAAATTTTTCGGCATAGAATCGATATGCAGAGTTTGCGTAGGAAACGCACAGTCGGCTTCATGCTTATGAATAATGTCTAAAACCTGCAACATCACATCTTGTTTAATATGATGGTATTCAACCCAGTTCGTTGTTTTCGTAAAGGTATAAATAAAGAAATCCAAGCTCGATGCGGCAAAACTGTTGAAGTTCACAATCAGAGTTTGGCTATCATCAATGTCTTCATGCTGGATCAGCATATCGCGAACGTCATCTAAAATTAGTGGTAATTTTTTCGCATCATCGTAGCGCACACCAATGGTTTCTTTAATGCGGCGGTTCTTCATGCGAGAAGGGTTTTCAACCGCAATATTAGTGAAAACAGAATTGGGCACATACAGTGGACGCTTATCAAATGTGCGGATCACAGTTAAGCGAAATCCAATCTTTTCAACAGTACCTTCGATATTTCTATCGGGTGAACGAATCCAGTCACCAACCTTAAACGGGCGGTCGAGATAGATCATAATCGAGCCAAAGAAATTTGCTAATAGATCTTTCGCCGCCATACCAACAATCAAGCCCCCCATGCCACCAAATGCCAGCATGCCGGAAATTGAGATGCCGAGGATTTGAAAAATAGGCAAAACGATTAAAATCGTCAGGGTTAATTTGGTAACTTTACCCACCAACTGAACGGTGGTTGGGTCGTTGCCTTTATCGAGCTGTTTAGCTTCAATACCCGATATTAAGCGCCAAACACCCCAGGCGATGACGACTAGTGCAGCCAGTTGGCGGGCAATAGGAATGCTATCGATTATCTCTGCAGAGTAGTGACGTGCAGTGATATCGGCAAACCAGGATCCACCGACAATCACAATCAACCAATTGATAGGAACGCCAAAGGCATCGAGTGCAATATCGTCCCAGCGGTTCTTACTTTTGCTGATGACAGAGCTAATGCGTTTACGAAATGAGCGCCATGCTAAAGCAATAATGAGGGTAATTAATAAGGCTAAACCCGCTTCCCACATCCAGTCGTAATTTTGCTGAATTAAATCTTGCCACCAATCCATAGTTAATCCTTTAAGTACTAATTGCCTAAACGTTGGCGCACAATTTCAAATAAACAAACACCGGTCGCAACGGATACGTTTAAAGAGCTCACTTCACCGGCCATCGGAATATTAATTAAATAATCACAATGTTCGCGGGTTAAACGGCGCATGCCTTTACCTTCGGCGCCCATTACCAAAGCCGTCGGGCCTTTCAAGTCAGCTTGATAAACTGATTGTTTAGCTTCGCCAGCAGTGCCGGTAATCCAAATGCCGCGTTGCTGTAAATCTTTTAGCGTACGGGAAAGATTGGTTACTTGAATATAGGGAATCGCTTCTGCGGCGCCGCAAGCAATTTTACTTGCCACGGCATTGAGTGGTGCTGAGTTATCTTTCGGGGCAATTACCATGTTTACACCCGCAGCATCAGCAGTACGCAAACAAGCACCTAAATTATGCGGGTCGGTAACACCATCTAAAACAAGAATCAGCGGAGTGCCTTCAATCTTATCCAGCTCTTCATCTAAGTTTTTTTCGCTATAACCACGTTGTGGGTGGCGCATAGCGATAACGCCTTGATGGTTACCATCGGCTTTTTGATTTAATAAGCCTTTATTGGTTTCCATAATCGGAATTTGCTGTTCTTCGGCCAGGTCGATAATTTGCTGCATGCGTTTATCGTCGCGGCTTTTTAATATCCACAGCTCGGTGACTTTTTCTGGGCTGCGTTGTAATAGGGTCATTACGGCATGAATACCGTAAACGATCTCAAGTTTCATTCTGTTTCCTATTAAGGCCTAAACCTTAACTGTTATGCGCTTTGGCATTTGATTTTTTAACTTTCTTTTTCGCTGAACGAGGTTTTTTCGGCTTGCCGGTTTTAGAGGCATCAGAACTTTGGCTTTTAGATTTTGCCGCAGCGCTGTTTAACTTCTGGCGCTTAGAAGGTGCACGCTTTTTCTTTTTGGCCGTCGTTTTCTTTTCACCGGTGTGCTTCTCATTGCTACTGCTAGAGTCTTTACCGCCAGTATTGGTGGTTTTCTTGCGAGTATTACGACGAGGTCCACGACGTTTCTTATTTTCTCCACTCTTGCTTGAGCCTTCAGAGCCTACTTCATTTTCAGCGTTAGCCGAGCGACGAGCAGGACGCTTCTTAGCTTTTTGGCCAGAGAAAGGTTTTTGATTCTGGCCTTGCTCAGTGATGTCTACGCGGCCTTCGTTGCCGGGAGCGGTTGCTAAACCAAAATCAATCTTGCGATCATCCAGCGCAACGCTCATCACCTGAATCCACAACTTGTCGCCTAAGCGGAAAGTGCGGCGGGTGCGTTCGCCGACTAAGCGATGCTTAACCTGGTCGAACTGGTAGAAGTCATTATTCAGGTTGGATATATGAATCAAACCTTCAACATAAACATCATTCAGGGAAACGAATAAACCAAAACCCGTTACCGCAGAAATAGTCCCTTCGAAGACATCGCCTACATGCTGCTCCATGTATTCGCACTTCAAGAAATCGACCACATCACGAGTCGCATCATCGGCGCGACGTTCGGCCATCGAGCAATGTTCACCTAACGTTATCATCGCAGGAATGTCGTACGGGAAGATTACTTTCTTGGCTAAACGACCGGCACCATCAACACGTTTTACATGCTTGCATTCACGAGTACTGCGAATCACAGAACGAATCGCACGATGCACTAACAAATCAGGGTAGCGACGAATTGGCGAAGTGAAATGCGCATAAGCATCAAACGCTAAACCAAAGTGGCCTTCGTTCTCAGGCTGATAAACCGCTTGGCTTAACGAGCGCAACATAACCGTTTGAATCAGTTGTTGATCAGGGCGGTCGGCAATCTGTTTTAGTAGTTCTTGATAATGACTTGGCGATGGATCACCGCCTGCCATGCTTAAGCCCATTTCCCCTAAGAATTCTCGTAAGTTATCCAGCTTCTGATCGCTTGGGCCATTATGCACGCGGAATAAGCCCGGAACTTTATAGCGACTTAAGAAATCAGCGGCGCAGACGTTGGCCATTAACATGCACTCTTCGATGATCATGTGAGCATCGTTACGGGCCGTTGGAACTATCTGGCTAATCTTACGCTGGCTATCGAATTCGATTTTTGTTTCGACGGTTTCAAAATCGATGGCGCCACGCTTGGTACGACCTTTACGCAACATCTTGTACAGGCCGTACATGGTTTCCAAATGCGGCACGATAGGACGGTAGTGTTTACGCCACTGCTTGCCATCGTCTGTCATCGGCTTTTGCAGCATTTCCCAAACTAGATTGTAGGTTAGGCGTGCATGGCTGTGGATAACGGCTTCGTAGAACTTGTAGCCCGACATCTTGCCTTTTTCACTGATCGTCACTTCGCAAACCATTACTAAACGGTCGACTTCAGGATTCAGTGAGCACAAACCATTAGAAATGGCTTCCGGCAACATGGGAACAACGTTTTCTGGGAAGTAAACCGAGGTCGCGCGCTTAGTCGCTTCCTTATCCAGTTCACTGCCCACTTGTACATAATGAGAAACATCGGCAATGGCGACGAATAAACGCCAGCCATTGGTGCGCTTATTACGCTCTACATACACAGCATCATCGAAGTCACGAGCGTCTTCACCATCAATGGTGACAAACGGTAAGTCGCGTAAATCAACACGTTTTTTCTTATCTTTCTCGGTAACTTCTTCTGGAATCGCTTTCAGCTCTTCCAATAATTCGGGTGCCCAAGTATTGGGAATATCGTGGCTGCGAATGGCGACTTCGATTTCCATTCCTGGGGCTAGGTTGTTGCCTAAAACTTCAGCGATACGACCTGTGATCATTTGCCCCGGACGTGGCTGCTGCAGTATTTCAACATTAACGAATTGGTCGTGCTGAGCACCGTTTCTATCTTCGGCAGCAATCACAATTTCGTGGCTGATACGCTTGCTATCCGGTCGAACAACACCGACTCCGGCTTGTTCGAAATAACGACCGACAATGTGGGTGGTATTATGTTCGAGAACTTTGGCGATTTGGCCTTCTAAACGGCCACGACGATCGGTGCCGGTAATGCGCACCATGGCTTTGTCGCCATGAAAAGCTTTGCGCATTTGATTATTTGAGATGTAAACATCATCACCTTCTTCGCGAATCAAAAAGCCATAGCCATCTTTATGGCCTTGCAAAATACCGGTGGCAATTTTTTTAGGATCCAGTGGGAAGTAGGTTTGGCGACCGCGGTTGCTGTCGATTTGAGCATCACGGGCCATAGCAATTAACCGACGGCGTACCCCTTCGGTACGATCTTCGTCATCAACATGCAACGCAGCACACACTTCTTCATAGGTTGAAGGAATGGCTAGTTCTATCAAAGTCTCAAGAATGAACTCGCGGCTTGGAACCGGGTTTTCATAGTTTTGAGCTTCGCGTGCTGCATGTGGATCTTTAGGTTTTTTATTACGGGGTTTGCTCACTAGGCGTTATGCTCCTGGCATAGTTTAATATTCATAACGGCTAGTATACCTCTATTGGCTTAAATAGGGATATCCAGAAGGAGCTAGAAGCCTATTAAAAGGCTAATTATTGTTCAATATTGGCTTCCGATTCTTCTGATTTAACAGAATCGTCATCTTTTCCTAAGTTTTCGATCAACCAATCCGCGGGTGGCTGATAGCTGTCTTCCATGATATCGGGGTAATCTTGCTGTAGTTTGGCCGCCATTTCTTCGATGCCTTTTATCTTGTCTTCGGCAAATGCAATCTCTTCTGCACTAATACCTTCGGCTTTGCCTTGCTCAATCATACTGCGTAATTGTGCTGTTTTGATTTTGCTGGCGTCGACATAGGCTCGATAAACCCGTTTTTGCTGGCGTCGTTCATATTCTAAGTATTGCTCATGATCACCGAGTTCTTCTTCGGTTGGCACTTCACGTTCATGGTGCTTTGCTAATTTAGGTGCTCTAGGATCGCCTTTAAGTCGTGCTTGTTGCATGGACTTAATGGCTTCAGGATCAGGAATAAAGTCTTCGCTAACATCCTCTGGATACTCATTATCAGAGTCGTGTGGTTTATCGCTAACGAGAGTCTCGTTACTGAATTTACTCAATGCGGGGTCGTTTTGTCGATCTGCTTGATGCTTGTCAGTACTTGAGAGACTGTCTTGCCAAAATGACAGCTCAGTATTCGGCTGCCATGCGATGATAAGTACTAAGATGCTCAACAAGGAGATTGCAAGAAGGTAACGCATAAGAGAACTCAATCAAGTATTAAAAGATTCGTTGCGGGTTAACTTCCCCGCAACGTTTTAGTTGCCGCTGCTTTCAGTGTAATTATTCTGTCGTTAGCTATTTTAACGCCGCTTTATTCAAATGAATATCCGCGTTATTACGCAGCTTTGATTGCAAAGCCGTAAACTCATCACGTAATTCTTTCAGCGCAATATCTCGACTGGCTTCATAACGAACGGTAGGGTCGGTATAAGGTAAGTGGCCATCAATACGTTCATCGGCAAAAATGATTTCGTATACAATCTCACCTTGGTTTTGTGGGCTTCTAAAGGGCGCTGATACCTTCCCTGCTTGTTGAACGAAGGCGATGGCATGCAGCCAGCTGCGTTTTTTATCGCTACGATTTAACCAGCCTAAGCTGCCAGGAATTGAATCATTCTTATCCGCGGCAATTGAATATTTTTTTATAGCACTAGAGAAATCGAGCCCTGCTTTAATTTCGGCGACCACTTGATCGGCGAGTTCCTGGCTAGCAACACGAATATGGCGAGCCTTAACTCGTTCAACGACTTCGAACTCGTCTTTATTCTCGTTATAAAACTGTTTGATTTTTTCCTCGCTGATATTTTTAGCACGTTCACGCAATGCCGGATTATCATCATGCACGTCGGCATGTAGTCCCATGTTTTCTAATAAACGCGTTTTTTGCTGTTCATTCAGAAGGACTTGTTTAATCGCACGATAGTCGTGTGGTTTGAGATTTTCTTCAGCCCAGGCTAAGACCACCAAAGAGCCAATACGTTGTTTCAACTGTCCTTTTAAAAAGTCGATATCTGCTTTATGTATCGCTAGACGGCCTTGAACATTCTGGCGTCGATAGATATCCCACAAGGTAATTTGGTTTGTGTTCGAGGTTAATTGCGCTGGCGAAAAATCCACTTGCGCGATAACCGTTTTCTTAGCCGCGGCCTCTTGCTTAGTATTTGCTTTGATCATTAACGCGGCTTTTAGCGTCATGAGTTCGGCAAGTTTTTTCTCGGTCACGTCTTTATTAAAAGTGAAAAGACTTTCTAGGCCATTAGGCAACGCTTTAATTTTGGTGACTAAATCTTTTTCGTAGGTTTTACGAATGAGTGCAGTGGCGCGATCTTCCAACATAACATCGTTGGCGAACCCGACTTCATTCTCGCTATTTAAGACGTCTTTATCGAGGGATTGACGGGCATGGCTTGCTAATAACGCATCATCAATAATTCTTTGCATCGCTTGTGGCGGAGTAATAGGGCGGCTCGGATGATTATAAGAATGCCAAAACATTTCAACAGTATCGGCGCTTAACGTCAGCTCGCCCATGGTGGCTGCAATGTTAGGGTCAGTAATATCGTATTCAACTTTTGCCTGCGAAATAGCAGTAGTAAAGGTGATTAATAGAGCAATTAGAATTTTCATAAACATCATCATTTATTTTTATCAGTAAGATCATCCAATAAGAGCATTGGATGATCTAGTTGTATCACATGTGGTTTCTAGAAACGATCCGCAGCGTGATTTAATACGTGGACTGTCATGGCAATCGCATGAGGAATAACAACATTCGCCACGTTAATGCGATCAGTTTCACTGGTACTACTTAATACGATACCGCCTTGGCTATAAGAAATAGAACCACCTTCCGTTAATAGTGGGCGTATGTCTGTTTGACCCGCAGGTAAAGTGGTATAGCTCGACATCGCTGCAGTGACTTTTTGATCTGCATTTAACGCTTGAGCGGTGTAATTATCTTCAACCCAAGATTCCCAACCGGCATGGTTTTTATCAGACGTTGTCCAAGTATGGTGCGGCTGTAACAAGTCGGTAGTATGTAAAACAAAGCCTAAAGCTTGCGCAGTAGGCGCGGCTAAGAATTCGTTATACCAGTGTTGACCTAGGTTATCGATCGGTTGAAAAGGAATCTCTTCGAAATCATCGTACATGGATTTTGAAGAATAACTACCTTGGCGGTAATTCGCTTCCGTGATGCCATAGCTGTTGAATTCACTGTCTTCACGACCCCACCAACCGCGCATACCGCCTGCACCATCATCAAGGTGGTCACCGTACATCCAGCTTGCAGCGGCACTATCAATTTCGCCCCAGACGGTTAATAGGTCGTAGTTGTAACCCCCTAAATCATTGCCATGAGCATCGCTACCACGGGTATGGTTTTGGAAGTGCCAGTAGGAAGTATATTTTGCGATCGATGCACCTAATCCCCAAACAGGGGCTTCTACACAATCACCTGAAACTGCACCACAGATGAAGGTATCAGCAAAATCATCGACATCATAAGCACCTTGACCAACGGCATTAGCAAAATCTGTGATGCTATAGCCAGCAGCTTGAGCCACGCTGACTAACGTATTGTAGCGCGTTGTTTCAGGGTTAGCGGCCATATAAGCAACGGCGTCTTGTACGATGCGCTTATGGGTTGGTTGGGTAAAAGCTTCTGCTTGTATTGCAGTCAGTGCAATTCCTACAGACGTGACTAGGGGTAACAATTTATTCATGATTGTCCTTAGTTTTGTAATTATTGTTTTTTAATTATTAGTTTTTTATGTCTTGACGTTTTCTGTATCGAATCGATACAGGGGTGCCGTGAGCAAGCAAGAAGTGATTGCTGTAAGCGGGTGGAACCTAGGGAATAACGGGTGAGCGAATGCTCACCCGTTTAAGATTGGTAGTTAAAAACGTTCCGCAGCATGATTCAGAACGTGCACAACCATTGCAATGGCATGTGGGATAACGGTTGCTGCAACTTCTGAGCGATCCGCATCACTGGTACTACTTAGTACAATACCACCTTGGCTATAAGAAATTGCGCCACCTTCAGTCAATAAAGGACGAATATCATTTTGGCCCGATGCGATTGGCGTGAAGCTATTCATAGCTTCCGTCACTGCAGCATCGTTATTCATATCTTTGGCATCATAGTTATCTTCAACCCAAGACTCCCAACCACCGTGGTTGTTCGCTGACGTTGTCCAAGTATGGTGCGGCTGTAATAAATCCGTTGTATGTAGAGCAAAGCCTAGAGTTTGAACTGTAGGTGTTTTAATAAACTCGTTGTACCAGTATTGACCTAGGTTATCGATCGGCTGGAAAGCTGCATCTTCAAAATCATCATAGTGTGACTTGCTATTGTAGCTACCCACGCTGTAATTTTTAGCGGTAATACCATAAGAGTTGTATTCTGAATCTTCACTACACCAGCGCCAGAAACACCAACCTGTCATGCCACCTTTACCATCGTCAAGGTGATCACCGACTAACCAAGTACCTAATAGAGTATCTTCGGTGCCTTTAACTGGGATTTGGCTGTAATTGTAGCCAGCAAGGTCATTACCATGAACATCGCCACCACGGGAATGATTCTGGAAGTGCCACCAAGCAGTGTAAGTTGCTACGAAGCTACCAACACCAAATACCGGGGCTTGAACACAGTCACCTGTAACAGCACCACAGATATAAGTATCAGAGAAATCGTCTACATCACGAGCGCCTTGACCTAGTGCATCGGCAAACTGTTCGATGGTATAACCAGCAGCTTGAGCGGTTGCAGACAGCTTAGCGAAATTGGTCGATTCAGGATGTGCTGCCATATAAGCAACGGCATCTTCTACGATACGTTTGTGAGTCGGTTGGGTGAACGCTTGAGATTCAAGGCTGCCTAACATTAGGCCAGCGCCTAACGTCATTGCGAGTGTTTTATTCATCATGTTGACTGCTCATTTGAGGTGTTTTTATTGTTATATCTTCTTGTTAGCTCCCACTAATTACGAAATTAGTATGGCTAATCTTATTTTGCTAGATTACGGATTCAAAAAACGCTTTGCAATGATTAAAAATAACTTGGCTCAAATAGGCGCAGAAATGTCACGAATTGGATAATACAGTTTGATTTCCAATCTATTTTTTGGTGCAAATGTACTAAGTTGCTGGGTATTTCTTATCATTAACTTTCATTATCACGTTGTTTTTTCAACTCGCGACTTTGTACTTGAAATAAATGCTGCATCAATAAATCCTGATTGCTATCACCAATATTTTGAAAGTCGACACGAATAATGTTTTTGTTATTGGTTGAACCACTGCTAATCACTTTGCCTGTAGTTACAATAGACACATTGGAGGGTTTTAACTTTAACTGCAGTAAAATATTTTCATCTTGCTGAATGTCTTCGTCGGTATGAAAGGCAATACCACAAGCACTGAGATTAATCGGTTTCAATTGGCCGTCATCAACAAAGCCTTGAGCCTTTGAATTATGACTCATGGCCAAGTTGATCTTTTGATTAAGCAGCTCACATATCTTCGCTAATTGTGGCTGCTGGCTTTTTAAGTTGGCCATTGTCAAAGAAAGTTCAGTTTCTAATTTTGCCAATGATTCACTTTCTTCATCTCTTTGGCCTTCTCCCCATGCCTGATACTCAGAATCACTAATGGTTTTGAAACTGATTTCTGCTTCATCATCAATGCGAAAAAACCGGCGGCGCTCGTCAGACATAGTATTCCTTATTATTTAAGTCCAGTGATTAAAAAATTTCATTGGAATCGAGTTCAAAATCTTCGGGTCTTGCATTCAGCGCATCATCAATATCTTTGTCAGGGTTTTCGATTAGTGGCTTATCGTCATCATCATTATCTGAAGTTTGTAAAATAATGATTTCTACGCGACGATTCTTAGCCCGTGATTCGGCATCAACATTTTCAACCAACGGACGCACATCACCATGACCCACGACTTGAAATCTTTCTTGGCCCATCTCAGGGGCAATAAATAACTCTTGTGCAAACGCGGCTGCGCGAGCAGAAGACAGCGCCCAATTGGAACGGAAGCGACCACCTTGAGTTGGAATATTATCGGTATGACCTTCGACGGAGATTCGGCCTGGAATGGTGACCAAAACTTCACGTATTTTATCAATTACTGGTAAGAAGCGATCATGAATATAATCAGAACCAGAGCGGAAAGCGCCATTTTCTCGGATGCGAATGATGATTTTTTTACCTTGAGTTTCGACTTCTATTTTACCGCTAGAAACTTCCGCTTCTAATTCAGCAGCAATCTCAACCGCGGTCTCTTCGGCTTTCTTTTCGTCAGCAGAATCTTTAGGTACAGCGACTTCACGCGTCTTCTGCCCTTCATCTCCTTGGCGCTCTTGCTGTTGAGTAATTTCGTCCTGACATAAAACTTCGAGGCTGCTTTGGGACAGGTCGCTGGTTTTCTGCCTAACTTCATTAATGGGGGTCGGTTCAGGTATTGCGGGGCTGAAGTGCTTCGCAATAACACTGGTTCCCTTAGGAGGGTCATCGGCTTTAATTTCGGTTTGTACACCAAAGGCTTGGCGTAGCTCACCGGCTAAACGCTTAAATTTTAACGCGTCCATTTCGGCGAATGATAATAATAAAACGAAGAAACACATCAGTAGCGACATTAAATCCGCAAACGTCATTACCCATGCCGGAATCCCTGCTGGGCATTCACAGACTTCTTCTTCCTCCTCAGCCATCCTTGTTTACTCCGATACCGCGCGTTGTTTCTCTTTAACGTAATTCTGCAGCATAGCTTCAATTACACGAGGATTTTGGCCACCTTGGATCGCAATAAGCGCATCGACAATCATGGCTTGTATTAAACCTTCTTGCTCTGCACGTAAGAGGAGTTTGTCGGCCATTGGAATCATCACCATAGTCGCCATCATGGCACCATAAAGTGTTGTTAGTAGGGCGACGGCCATCGCGGGGCCGATAGATTTTGGGTCATCCATGTTGGCGAGCATGGCTACTAGACCAATAAGCGTACCAATCATTCCCATCGCGGGGCCAACATCGCCCATGTGGGTGAAAAAGCTCGCACCGTATTTATGCCGTTCTTGTGCCATTTTCATGTCTTTGCCGAGTAACGCTTTAACGACTTCAGGGTCATGGCCGTCGACTAATAGCTGTATACCTTTGGCGAGAAAATCATTACTGACTTCTTTGCCTTCTAAAGATAACAAGCCGCCCTTACGAGCAAGTCCTGCTAATTCAACGGTTTCTTCGATGATTTCTTCTGGCTTGCTGACTTTAAACATAAATGCTTTTGCCATGATGCCAAAGGAGCCAAAAAAGGCACCGATTTCGAATTTCATCAGAACAACGAAGAGACTGCCTGCGACCACGATTAATAATGAGGGGACGTTGACGAACATCATAATGTCGCCGCCCATAACCATTGCCATGACTACGAGGCCAAAGGCGCCTAATATTCCTACCAGAGATGCGAGATCCACTGCTACTCCTTTAGCTATATCATCAGAATTTATGTGTGAAAGTAGTTATATATAAAAGTGTAGACAAGAAAATTTATTCTGCTGTAAAACACAGGCATAATTTTCTCCTGATTCCCGAACTTGATTACCGCGCGCGCCTCGGTTAGTGTGGCGCGACTTATCAAACGCTAGTAGCAGCAAATATAGGTGACCTGTGGCCAAAACAACCTTCCATTTTGAACAATCCCTAGCCGAACTAGAAAGCCTAGTTGAACGCATGGAATCTGGTGAAATGAGTCTTGAAGATTCTTTAAAAGCATTTGAGCAAGGGATTAAATATACCCGTGATTGCCAGAACGCATTAACTAAGGCAGAACAGAAAGTTCAGCTGTTATTACAGAAAAATGGCCAGATGGAAGCGCAGCCGTTTAACTCTCTTGTAGATGGTGAAGAATAAACCTCATGTCTTTTAAGCAACAACTTCAGGGCAGTCAGCAACGTTGCGAAGAGGCTCTAAATACCGCCTTAAAGCAATTAAATATCAGTGACCAATACCTTGCCGATGCTATGGCTTATAGTCTTTTTAATGGCGGAAAACGAGTGCGTCCCTTCTTAGTACAAGCGACCGCACAGGCGTTAGGCATCAATGATGCGAGGGTCGATATTGCGATGGCTGCGATCGAAATGGTGCACAGTTATTCCTTAGTACATGACGACTTACCAGCCATGGACGATGATGATCTGCGACGTGGTCAGCCGACTTGTCATATCAAGTTTAATGAAGCCACCGCGATTCTAGCCGGCGATGCGTTATTAACCGGTGCTTTTGAAATTTTAGCGGATATGCCAGCCGACTTCTCAATTAAGCAACGTTTGCAGTTAATTCGCCTATTAAGCCAGGGCTCCGGAGCTTCTGGCATGGTAGCGGGTCAGGCGATTGATTTAGCGTCTGTAGGTAAGGAAGTTGGCAAAGAGATTGATCTTGCGCACTTAGAGCGTATGCATGGCTATAAAACGGGCGCTTTAATTCGAATCAGTGTCTTGATGGGGGCGCATTGTGGTGAGCCTGATGCAGAAACACTAAAACACCTGACGACATATGCTAATGCCATCGGCTTGGCCTTTCAGGTGCAAGACGATATTTTGGATATTGAAAGTGATACCGCGACACTCGGCAAGCAGCAAGGTGCAGATTTGGCGCTCAATAAGCCGACTTACCCGGCGCTATTGGGCTTAACAGGTGCGAAAGAGAAAGCGCAGCAGCTTCATCAGCAGGCGCTATTAGCGCTAGAAGAACTGTCTGGGGACACCTCTGCGCTGGCTCAATTAGCTGATTACATCATCACTCGTGATCATTAATCCCACAATACACGCATTATTAGTTCTACTTGCTGAGCTAGGCAGGTAGAATAGCGCCTTTTCAATGCCAGCAAAAAAATCGTGACGTGCATGTTTACTGAAATACCAAGTGAAAGACCGATAACGCCTCTGTTGGACTCCGTGACCAATGCGGCAGACCTGCGCTTATTGGCTTTAGATCAACTTGAGCAATTTAATCACGAGCTGCGTGAATACCTTATCTACAGTGTGGGCCAATCGGGCGGGCACTTTGGCGCTGGTTTAGGAGTGGTTGAACTCACCACTGCTTTGCACTACGTCTTCGATACACCCAACGACAAGCTCGTCTGGGATGTGGGTCATCAAGCTTATCCACATAAAATTATTACCGGTCGTCGTGATCAGATGACGATGATTCGCAGTAAAGAAGGCCCAGCTGCATTCCCATTACGCAGTGAAAGTGAATACGATACATTTGGTGTGGGTCATTCTAGTACGTCTATTAGCGCGGCTATGGGCATGAGCTTAGGCATGCGCGCGATGGGTAAAGATAATCAAGCGGTTGCCATTATTGGTGATGGCGCGATGACCGCAGGAATGGCGTTTGAAGCCTTGAACCATGCAGGTCATGAAAAAGCCGATATGTTGGTGATCTTAAATGATAACGACATGGCGATTTCGGATAACGTCGGTGCGTTAAATAAGTACTTCACTCGCTTATGGTCTAGCCCAACCTATTCTTCACTGCGTGAAGGCAGTAAAAAGATTCTGCAAAAAAGTACAACGGCTTGGGAATTCATGCGTAAGACCGAAGAGCACATGAAAGCCATGGTCGCGCCGGGCATTTTATTTGAAGAATTAGGTTTCAATTATTATGGCCCAATTGACGGTCATGATACGGAAGAGTTAGTACATACTTTAGCGAATTTAAAAAAATTGCCTGGGCCGAAGTTTCTGCATATCGTGACTAAAAAAGGTAAAGGTTTTGCCCCAGCAGAAGCCGAGCAGATAAAATATCACGCGTTAAAGAAACAAAATACCAACTCATCACCGGCGGTTGCTAAACCCACCTATTCCAATATATTTGGTAATTGGTTGTGTGATATGGCCGAGGTGGATGAGCGCTTGATGGGGATTACTCCAGCAATGCGGGAAGGTTCGGATATGATTCGTTTCTCCGAGACTTACCCTAAGCGTTATTTTGATGTCGCTATTGCAGAACAGCATGCGGTGACATTAGCTGCGGGTATGGCGTGTGAAGGTGCCAAACCTATCGTTGCGATTTATTCGACCTTCTTGCAGCGTGGCTACGATCAATTAATCCACGATGTGGCGTTGCAAAATCTCGATGTCATGTTTGCCATCGATCGTGCAGGGCTGGTGGGTGAAGATGGCCCGACCCATCATGGCGCTTACGATTACAGCTTTTTACGCCCGATTCCGAATATGGTTATCATGGCACCCTCGAATGAAGATGAATGCCGTCAAATGTTATACACAGGGTATCAATACCAAGGTCCTACGGCGGTACGTTATCCTCGTGGTGCTGGCATTGGTGTAGAGCCTCAAGCTCAGATGCAGCTGTTACCTATCGGTAAAGGCATTATGCGTCGTCAGCGGTCGACACAGCAGGACACAGCAGGTAAATCGATTGCGGTATTAGCTTTTGGTTCTTGCGTGAACTTTGCCTTAGCCGCCGCTGAAGAATTAGCACAGCAAAATATTGATATCAGCATTGCGGATATGCGCTTTGTGAAGCCAATTGATGAGGCTCTGATTGCTGAGCTTGCTCAGTCACATGAGCAGTTAATCTGCATTGAAGAAAATGCGATTATCGGTGGTGCTGGCTCTGCCGTATTAGAGTATCTAGCTGAGCAAGGCATTCAAACTCCTTGTCAGCTAATGGGTATTCCTGATCGCTATATTGAACATGCTTCTCCGGCAGAACAATTTGCCGATATCGGTATCGATTCTGCGGCTATTCAACAGTTAATTTTAAGTCTCCTCTAAATCTGCTAATAAATAAATTAGCGTGATTTGAATCGTTACTAAATCTCATGGTCTAATCTTTTCTTATATTCGGCCATGAGATTCAATGATGCCTTTTTCTGCTCGCTACAAACTTCATTTCATCCCCCTGATTGCCGTTATATTCCTCACTATTTATGGTCAGGCCGTCTGCCCTTTTATCGCTACATTAGATTTGGCACAGCTTGTATCTGGTTTATTACTGATTGCGATCATTCAGATTATTCTGCGCGAACTATTGCTACGATTTTTTTCCCGCGGATCTCAGGGGGCAGAAGCTCCGGTTTGGAACATGCAAAAAGCTTCTCTACTTTCGTGGTTCATTGCGGGCATTTTGGCATCGATGTATCACGTGCTGGTTTACCCTAACTTTCCTATCGAGAGCCATTTAAAATTGCTTACAGGCTATTGGGCACTGGGGGCAGGAATCTTATCGCAAATCGATCATGTGGCCGTTGAGAAGTATTATCGTAAGCAAGGTATACGTGGCTTAGGGGAGCGAGTAGAGCGAATCTCTCAGCGTCTGATGAGACTGATTGCTGTGTTTACTTTAGTGCCTGGGCTCGTGATGACGGTGATGGCGTTTCGTTTTGTTTATGAAGGGTATGCGCACCCTGGTGTTGCGTATGAAGTGGGTTTTTTAGCCTTGGTATTTTTTCTCGTCGCATTATTAGTGACGCAGCAATATGGGCGAGCATTGAAAAGAGATACTCGTGATATCTCGAAAGCACTAAAGACAATTTCATCCGGTAAATTTGATGTGATGCTGGATACCTCTCGCCATGATGAATTAGGCCAAGTTGCCGAAGGCATCAACGATATGGCGCAAGGATTAGCACTACGTGAGCGAATTCGAGAGTTGTTTGGGCGTTTTGTAAATCCTGCTATTGCTGAAAACGTGATCCGCGAATTTTCTGGCCAAGATCAAAAGAATTTATGTCAGCAGGGGCAGCGGAAAAAGGTCGCGGTATTAATGAGTGATATTCGAGGCTTTACGCCTTTCGCTGAGAATATGGAGCCGGAAAAACTTGTTCTATTATTGAACGGATATTTTAGCGAAATGGTGACCGCCATTCAGAATAATGGCGGCATGGTCGACAAGTTTATTGGTGATGCGGTTATGGCGGTATTTGGTCTGGGGGAAGAATCAGACGAAGCGACTATCTGCCGACAAGCCGTTGCAGCTGCCGAAGAAATGCAAGAGCGGCTAGTTCAATATAATAAAAGGTTAACAAGTGCCGGCGATGCTGAATTGCACAATGGCATAGGGATTCATTTTGGCGAAGTGGTTGCGGGGTATATTGGCAGTGAAGAGCGCTTAGAGTTTACGGTGATGGGGAATACGGTGAATATGGCAGCGCGAGTTGAAGGACAATGCAAGGCGCCTAATCCAGCCATTATGTTTACCGAAGATGTAGCTCAGCATATTGAACATGCTGAGTTTATTGCTGCGGCTGAATTAAAAGGATTAAGTCAGCCGGTGAAGCTATTTAGCCTTTCTTGAATGATTGAGAACTAAATTAAGCTTCATCATCTTGGTGGCTAATATCTGCTTTTGCACTGGCTTTAAGGTAATGCCCTAGCTTATTCGCCTTAGTATTTAGGTATCCGTCATTATGTGGGTTACGGCCCACTTCAATAGCAACACGCTCTAATACGTTAACACCTGCTTCCGATAGCGCTTTCACTTTACGGGGGTTATTAGTCATCAAACGAATAGTCTGAATGCCTAAATGCTCTAGCATAGGCTGGCACATATCGTACTTACGCATATCGGCGCCAAAGCCTAATTGTTCGTTAGCTTCTACGGTATCAGCGCCTTGGTCTTGTAGGTTGTAGGCCTTGATTTTATTTAATAAGCCAATGCCGCGACCTTCTTGGCGTAGGTATAACACGACACCACGGCCCGCTTTTGCTACGGAGCTTAGGGCTTCTTCTAATTGATAGCCACAGTCACAGCGCATGCTGAATAGTGCATCACCGGTTAAACACTCTGAATGAGCGCGAGCCAAAACAGGCTCACCGGAGTCAATATCACCCATAGATAATGCTACATGCTCTTTCCCTGTGGATTCGTCTTCGAAGCCATGCATGGTAAAAACACCAAAAGGTGTCGGCAATTTAGAGGAAGCGATGTATTTAATGCTCAAAGGGGAAACCTCGGGTGCTTGAATTCAATAGCCGTGAAATAGCGGCTTACAAGCAGGCAATTAACGGTGACTTAATAAATTTGGCGCGCATTTTAACAAGATTAGCGGCTGCTGACTAATTTGGGGGCGCAGTAATGTTAATTCAACCTTGTTATGATGATAGGCAGCTTATTATTTTCGATTAGGTTTGAGTATGTGGATTATTATCTTTTTATTGTTATTAGCCTTATTTACCTTGCCGCAATGGTGGGTAGGGCATGTACTTAAGCGCCATGGGGAGGAAAGAGATGATTTCCCTGGTTCGGGTGGTGAGTTAGCGGAACATTTGATTAAGGCTCAGGGCCTAGAAGGGGTTAAAGTTGAAGAGGTTAGTGCAGAAAAAGGCATGGGAGATCATTATGACCCCATGGATAAGGTCGTGCGTCTTACCCCTGATAAGATTCAAGGACGCTCGCTAACAGCGATCGTTGTGGCGGCTCATGAAGTTGGCCATGCTATCCAAGATCATAACAAGGAAAAAACGTTTAATGCACGCATTCAAGCGGCTAAATTTGCCATGGTTGCAGAGCGAATAGCTCCTGTCGCCTTTTGGTTGAGCCCATTATTAGCGGCGATGAATCCCGCGGCGAGCCGAGTTAGTTTAGTTGTTGCTATTTTTTCAGTCTTGGCGAGCACCCTAGTTCATTTGATCACCTTGCCCGTTGAATGGGATGCGAGTTTTGGTAAAGCCTTGCCTATATTGAAACAAGGCGAGTATCTTAATGAAGAAGATATGAAGGGCGCGCGCCAGATTCTATTAGCGGCGGCCTTAACCTATGTGGCGGGCTCGTTAGCCAGCTTATTAAATGTATGGCGCTGGTTGCGATATCTAAGGCGCTAACGATTTCATACTGGAAAATAAAAGGTGATTATGAAAAGTTATTTAAAGGCTGGATTATGGCTGGTGGCTTCGGTCTTCATCAGTATTTTGAGTGGCTGTGCTGCCACTCATAGTCATGATGATGGGACCTATGGTGGCCAAAGTTTTGCCATGGAAGCTGCTCCGATGCGGTCTGTTAGTAGAATGCAATCACAGCCACCACTGAGCAAAATGAACAATGATGTAGCTCAACAAGAGCGTAAGCTGATAAAACGCAACTGGTTAACCATAGGGGTGAAAGATTTAGAGGCCTCTGAACAAGCGGCCAAACAAATTGTCGAGCAGCAAAACGGTTATATCCAAAATACCCAAGATGAGCAGGGTAAATCATTCAACTTGTCTATTCGTATTCCACAAGAAAACTATTTGCTTACGTTGCAGCAGCTACGCTCGGTTGGAGAAATTATCTCCGAAAATGAGAACGTGCAAGATGTTACTACCGAATTCATTGATAACCAAGCTCGTTTAGATAACTTGTATAAGCTGCGAAATCGGATTCAGTTGTTATTAAATCGAGCTGATCGAATTGAAGATATATTGAAAATTGAACGTGAGCTTAACCGCACTCAAAGTGAAATTGATCGCTTAGAAGGCCGCATGAAATACCTTAAAGGCCAAGTAGATTACGCTTCGATTGAGTTAACGGGAGAAAAACAAAAGACCTATGGACCACTTGGGTATTTCTTTATGGGAATTTGGTGGGGGGTTGAGAAGTTGTTTATTTGGGATAGTTAGTGCTATTCAGTGTATTGGTTGATAAAACACCATCTCTAATTCAGGTGGCTTATTTTTTAACTGGTGTGTTGGTTGTTAGTTATATTCTCTATAATATGAAACCTTAGTACTAAAAATAACAAATACTTGCTAAGGAAAGCTTTATGTTAAAAGCATTGTTACCTCTTGCCATCTCATTCCCTATTTTATTAAGTGGTTGTGGAGGTGCTGACCCTTCTGCATCAGACACTTCAGTAGACGGAAATCAAAGTTCAGTAACGGAAACTCTCGCTAATAAGCAACTAGGCATGAACTTAGACCTTTCAAAATTACAAAGTGTGGGACTCGCTGCGGACAAAATTATTGTCACAATCACAAAAGGTGAATTTACCCAAACAATTGAAACTACACACACTGATTATAGCGCTTTAGTAGAGTTCTCTAATTTAGTTATTGGTGAATATACTATTGCTGTTGAAATTTTTGATGGAGATACACTTGTTGCGGAAGGGATTGGACTAGGAAGCGTTACAGAAAACCAAATTGCCACAGTTAATATAGATCTAGAGCTTAAATCTGGAGGCTTGATTGTTAATGTAAATGTTTCCGATCCGAATGGGTCCGAACTTCTAACAGTAACAAAAACGTTAATAACAACGACAGATAAGTTGGATGGTGGGCCCATTGTAGTTTCAGGTTCGCTTGGAAGTACTTTGGCAGACAGTTATGCAAATGCTACTTATAATCACGAAGCTGCTTATACACAGCTGGAAAAAGGCTCTGAGTTAGAGATGAGCTTCGGTATTTCATATCTAACCACCGCAGAGAATGAAATTCAACGGGCTTCAGTACCTTCTAGTTCTCTTGAACTAAAATACAATGAACTGACTCTAATTGCCTGCGAAGAATGTGAATCTGATATACAAAGAAATGCTGATGTTTTAACTATTAATTATAATAATATTGATCTTCCGGAGGATATTGCGAATAGCTTAGTTGAGCGAGTCAGTGGAGAGCCTGTTGAAATAATCTCGCCAACACAATTCACGCAACGTCTTAATATTGAGGTAACGTTTAAGAAAATAGATGGAAATGATATTCCTGACGGTGATGTTAATAGTGAAAAACTATTGGATGAGGATACATATTTACTTCAGTTTAAATTAGAAGGTAAGGATTGTTTAGTCGTAACTTCCTTAGCAGGATGTGTCAACCTAGGTAAGTTATCCGCGATTTAGCTAATAGTTATCTCGCATGAAGTTAATAATCATCATTATTACTAGTGATGATATTACTAATAATATATAAAAACAGTTGTCATAATCCCTTTAAACAAACCGATTAAACGGTTCTACTAGAGCCGTTTAATCGTTAGGCTAAAGACTATATTCCTAAAAATCAGTAAGCAAAACCCTGCATACAGCCAAGGCAAGTAACCTTGTTAAAACATCATCAATCATAATACATAAAACGCTGTGTATTTTTTCAATCAGCCATTTAATCGGTTAAGGTTCTTAAGGTTCCGTAGCGAAATATTTAGATTTGAGCCTATCAAAAATGCCATTATTTTTTGTTGCCTGTAGCGCGCTCTCCCACTGTTTCCGATCAACTAAAGGAGAGGTTTTATTTGCTGCAATCCACAGAGGCAGCGTTTGTAGTGGCTCACCGAACTGTAATTTGTTGTTATAATTTCCTTGTTTCCAAGCTAATAACGCTTCTGGTTTGGCGGTATAAATGGCATTAAATTCTCCTTGGGCGAGTTTTTTATACAATTTACCACCACTAACGCTGATGTAAGATAGTCCTTCCTGTTTGAGGTACTCCTCTTGTGGTGTACCAGAAATGACCCCAATTCCTCGTATTCCTTTGGCGTCTTTAATGGAATTAATAACGGGGTCTCCTGTTTTATTTATAAACATCACAGGAACATCAAATACTTTACAAACCCACTGATAATGAGCTTCTCGTGAACTCGTTCGGGTTAGTGGAAATATGACGGCATTCGGTGTTTTAGTTGTCGTGAGCTGTGCCCGTTTCCAAGGAAGAAATTTAATTTCAGGTTTAATTCCAATAAGATTCATTAATGCGGTACTGAGTTCTAATAAGAAGCCTGGGGATTGAAGGTTGCTTGATGTATAAATAGGTTCGTCTTCAAGGTAAAAAACGATGCTATCAGCCGCTAGTGGTTGAGTCGTAAACCCTAATAGGCCAATCAGAAGTAAGAGGTTTAAACTAGCTGAATGGCGCATTTGAATTCCTGCTGACGTAATTGGGATAATGTATCGATCACACTCTAAAAATAGCAGTGAAAAAGGATAAATCCAATGTATCAATGGTCATGTGATAACAATACGTCGTAATTTCTGCCATGCATTAAACAAAGAACCAATGCATTGCTTGTACACAAACCAAGGCAAAAACTCCTGCTAAAACATCATCAATCATAATCCCAAAGCCACCGTGTACCTTCTCATCCAGCCATTTAATCGGCCAAGGTTTGAGAATGTCGAAGAAGCGGAATAAGGCAAACCCTATAACGACCCATTCAATTCCCGCAGGCAGGGCGAGGAAAGTTATCCACAATCCAATCCATTCGTCCCATACGATGCCACCATGATCGTGTACACCCAAATCTTTAGACGTTTGCTCACAGAGGTAAACCCCAAAGGCGAAGCCTGAGATTAATACGCAAAGGTAAGGGATTAGCGGAACGTCTTGTAAAAGCAACCACCAAAAAGGAATTGCGGCGAGAGTGCCGAAGGTTCCCGGTGCTTTAGGAGCGCAGCCTGACCCTAGGCCGAAGGCTAAAAGGTGTACGGGGTTACGCAGGTTGGGTTTGACAGGAGTCTGAATTTCACTGTTCATGGTTTGGCTAGGCCTTATGGAAACTTAAAATTAAGTAAAAACCTTATGATAAATCATAATCTGGCTAGCATCTTGGAAATTTTCAGCTATCTTAGGAGGCAATAATTAATAGAGCTAATTTTGTTAACAGCTCATGTACATTCTATCGTTGTTACACGTTAAAGGTTCACCATGTCAGAAAGCATCAGTCGTATCCCTAAAATTGTTTGGCTATTAACCCCACTATTGGCCGTCGCATTTGTTGGTTTCTTGTTTTTCTTAAAAACCGTCCCTTCCGGTGATGAGCTAGACGCAGTGAAAGGGGATGCGAAAAAGGTATTACAAACTGGGGTGCAGCGTGCCAAAGAAGAAGCGCGTAAAGAAGTAGAAAAACAGGTGGCGAAACCTGCTTATGACTTTTATAAATTGTTAGAAGATAGTGATGTGCCGGTTCCAAACGCGGAAGAGTCTCATTATAAGTCGACACCCAAATCAGAAGTTGCTAAATATCAATATACTCTTCAAGCAGCGTCATTTCGTTCGAATGAGCAAGCCGATAGCTTGAAAGTTAAGCTGATAATGGAAAACCTCTCTAGCTCGATTGAGCAGGTAAGTGTGAAGGGGAGCCCTTATTATCGAGTGATGGTAGGCCCATTCACGGATCGTTCTAAAATGAATAAAGCGCAAGATATCTTAGCCAATCATAAGATCAATGCTTTGGTTATTAAGAAACCAATTAAGCCCGCTAAATAAGCCCGTAGAAAGGCGTTAATTTAGACTGAGGTGGTAATAAAGTCCCAGTTTGTCTAGGGTTTTAGAGATTAGCTTTTGCTGATTATGGCGTATAAATCACAGCTGTTTATCATTTATTCCTATTCGATTTAGGCTTATGCTGCGGACTTCCTTGTAGCCGTGAGAGCCTCTTGTGCGATCTCTAGATTCAAAGCAAACTCAAGTTTCAGCCTTAACCCAGCAAACTCAATTCAATCGTACTGAATTAGAGTCGTGTGGTATTGGCGGTTTATTTCCCGATAGTGATGCACAATTACCTTCAGGCCCATTGCTAATGATGGATCGTATCGTCGATATAAAGCCCCATGCTGGTTTATTTAAAAAGGGCGAAATAACCGCAGAGTTTGATATCAATCCTGATAATTGGTTTTTTGAACACCATTTTGCCGGCGATCCATTAATGCCAGGGAGCTTGATGTTAGAAGGTATGTGGCAAACGTTAGGTTTTTATCTCGGCTGGAGTGGTTATCCCGGCAAGGTTCGAGCTTTAGGGGTGGGTGATTTAAAGTTAAAGAATGAAGTCAAACCGAATGCCGGTCGCATCCAGTATAAAGTCAATATTCGCCGTATCGTAGCGCGCCAAACTGTATTGGCTATTGCCCAAGGCAGTATTTATCAAGGTGAGGTAGAAATCGCCAGTGCTAAAGACCTGCGCGCAGGTTTATTTCAGGGTTGAAATCCATTCTTATTGCCCCCAACTAGTTCTAATCGAATTTGAAATATTCCAGCGATTGCTACCACAGTGGTTTATAAGGCAATCGTACTGGACTACTGGGAGCAGGACATGACAACAATTGTATCCGTACGCCGTGGCGATGAAGTCGTAATCGGTGGTGACGGTCAAGTTTCACTCGGCAATACCGTAATGAAGGGTAATGCCAAAAAAGTACGTCGTTTATTCAATGGTCAGGTCATCGCTGGTTTTGCCGGTGGTACTGCTGACGCATTCACCTTGTTTGAAAAACTCGAAGCGCAATTACAAAAGAATCAAGGCCAGCTAACGCGTGCGGCGGTTGAGCTAGCAAAAGAGTGGCGTTCTGACCGCGCACTGCGCAAGTTAGAAGCGATTCTAGCGGTAGCAGATCATACCGCGACACTGATTATTACCGGTAATGGTGATGTACTTCAGCCAGAAGATGATTTAGTCGGCGTTGGATCAGGTGGTAACTATGCCTTATCTGCAGCCCGTGCTTTATTAGATAATACCGAACTCTCGGCAAAAGACATCGTTGAAAAAAGCTTAACTATCGCTGGCGATATCTGTGTTTTCACTAACCAAAATTTTACTATTGAATCTATGTCGTCTATTGAAGCTGTCGATAAAAAAGGGGAAGTATAATGAGCCAGATGACCCCAAGAGAAATTGTTCACGAACTAGATCGTCATATCGTTGGTCAAAGTGAAGCGAAACGTGCGGTTGCGATTGCCTTACGTAATCGCTGGCGTCGCATGCAGTTAAATGATGAACTGCGTGAAGAAGTAACTCCAAAAAATATTTTGATGATTGGTCCAACGGGTGTGGGAAAAACTGAAATTGCCCGTCGTTTGGCGAAATTGGCGAATGCACCTTTTATTAAAATCGAAGCGACTAAGTTCACCGAAGTGGGCTATGTGGGTAAAGATGTAGAGTCTATTATTCGCGACCTTGTTGAAACTGGTTTTAAAATGCTGCGTGAACAAGAAATGGAAAAAGTCGATCAGCGCGCTTTTGAAGCCGCTGAAGAACGTATTCTAGATGTGCTATTACCGCCAGCACGCACTGCGGATAAAACGGAATGGGATACGACTGAAGAGCCGAAAAAAGAAGACTCATCTACTCGCCAAATTTTCCGAAAAAAATTACGTGAAGGTCAGTTAGACGATAAAGAAATTGAAATTGACTTGGCACAGCAAGCACAAGTCGGTGTGGAAATCATGGCCCCTCCAGGCATGGAAGAAATGACCAGCCAATTACAGAACATGTTCTCTAATATGGGCGGTGATAAAAAATCAAAACGTAAGCTTAAGATTAAAGACGCGTTCAAGCAGATCAAAGATGAAGAAGCAGCGAAGATGCTGAATGTTGATGATTTGAAAGCCCGTGCTTTAGAAGTTGTTGAGCAAAACGGTATCGTCTTTATTGATGAGATCGATAAAGTTTGTAAACGCCAAGAAAGTGGTTCTGGTGGTGATGTATCCCGTGAAGGTGTACAGCGTGATTTATTACCCTTAATTGAAGGCTGCACGGTAAGTACAAAATATGGCATGATCAAAACCGATCATATCCTATTTGTCGCATCCGGTGCTTTCCATCTTTCAAAACCTTCGGATTTGATTCCCGAGCTACAAGGTCGCTTGCCGATTCGTGTAGAATTACAGGCGTTAACGCCTGAAGATTTCCAGCGTATTCTAACGGAGCCAAATGCTTCATTAACGGAACAATATACTGCGTTAATGAAAACGGAAGAAGTTGATTTAAGTTTCACTGAAGATGGCGTTAAGCGTATTGCTGAAGTGGCGTTTGAAGTGAATGAAAGCACAGAAAATATTGGTGCTCGTCGTTTGCATACTTTATTAGAACGTTTATTAGAGAAGGTTTCTTTTGAAGCAACTGATTTGAATGAAGCGGTTGTAGTGGATGCCGCTTATGTGAATGAACATCTCGGTAAGATTGCTCAAGATGAAGATCTGAGCCAATTTATTCTTTAATCTCCGTTATATCCGTACCCTAAATACCCTCACCATTGAGAGTACGGATTAAATTAGTTTTAATATATCCATAAAAGGACATTTCTTATGTCTGTTATTCCATCTGATATCAAAGTTCGTAAACAAAGCCGCTGCATAGAGCTATCTTATCGTAATACTGGCGAACAGGATGAGTGCTATCAGCTTAGCTTTGAACTATTGCGAGTTTACTCTCCTTCGGCAGAGGTTCGCGGTCACGGTGTTGGCAATGAAGTCTTGCAGCATGGAAAAAAGGATGTTGTAGTATTAAATATCGAACCTGCAGGCAATTATGCTCTGAAATTGATATTTGATGATGGGCATGATTCTGGTTTATATGACTGGAAGTACTTATATCACCTTTGTCAAAGTCAGGATGCGATGTGGCAAGAGTATCTGACAAAGTTAGATACTGCAGGATTAAGCCGAGAGTCGAACGTTATACAATTTAAGGCGCTATAATAAGTAATATCATTGTTAACTAGGAGGCAGTATGAAAATAATCACCATTATATCTTATTGCCTTTTAAGCCTTACTCTCCTCTTGCAAATGCCGCTCGGCTACTCAGAAACAATCAGTATATTATCGGACAAATGGTACCCCATTAATGGCGAACCAAACTCTTCTCATCCGGGTTATATGATAGAAATAGCGGAGACCATTCTAAATAAACAGGGTCATAAACTGGATTATCGTTTAGCGCCTTGGAAAAGAAGTTTAGCAGAAGTACGCCAAGGTCATGCGAATTGTATTGTTGGTGCTTATAAATCAGATGCCCCAGATTTTATCTACCCTAAGAATTCGTGGGGAAAAGCTGAATTCAATTTTTATATGGCTTCTGATAACCCGAGTAGCTGGACCTATAAAGGAATAGATTCCCTAGGCTCTATGAATTTAGGTGTGATATCCGGCTATACCTATAGTTCTGATCTAGATAGTTATATTGCTGCCAATCGTAATGGGTCGTTGGTTCAATTAGCCAGCGGTGAGAAAGCGTTAGAGAAAAACATACGCAAATTATTAGCAAAGCGTCTCGATATTATTATTTCTTATCAGCCCGTGATGGCGAATAAATTAGTAGTGCTTGGTATGGCAGGAAATATAAAGCGTGTTGGTTTATTAGAAAACTCTCAAAATATGTATATTGCTTGCTCTCCGAAGAAAGAATCTTCTAAACATTATACCCAGCTATTTTCTGATGGAATCAGTGAGCTAAGAGCAAGCGGCGAATTAAAACTAATATTGGATAAATACGATTTAAAGGATTGGTAAAGTGAATTCATTACAAGCTAGAGAGTACCTACTTAATAAACCAGAAGCGGAAGAGGATTTTCCTTTTGGAGACGATGTGATGGTATTTAAAGTGAAAGGGAAAATGTTCGCTTTACTCAGTCATGAAGGTGGGAAAAACCCAAACAGCCGTCCGCAAATGAATTTAAAATGTGACCCATTAGAAGCCACTCAGTTAAGGGATGTCTTTGATGATGTAATCGCGGGATATCACATGAATAAGAAACACTGGAATACCTTGTATCTAATCGGCGAAGACAGTACTTCAGATATTCCTGATGGAGAAGTTGAGCGACAAATTGATAGCTCATATGGGTTGGTATTGAAAGGGATGACAAAAGCATTACGCCGCTCATTAGAAGTTACTTATTCTAATGAACAGCTTTACGGAAAGTAAAGTTCAGCGGGGAAAGAACTATACCTTAAAGTTTCCAACCAAGCTGCTTAATTCAGTAGAGGAATTATTCAGGGTCTGGCATTGGACATTAATGTTTTTACTTTCAATTGCTGTGCTATCCGACATGTTTTTAATGTTAAGTATGTGTGAGTTGAGCTCTTCTACTACCGAACTTTGTTCTTCCGTTGCTGTAGCAACTTGAATACTTAAATCAGAAATATTACCAATCGATTCAATGATGCTATTGAGCGACTCACCCGCTTTATCGGCATTCTCTACCGAGAACTTTGCTGTTTCAATACCTTCATCCATTGCAGTTACCGCATCTTTAGCACCGCCCTGAAGCTTCTGAATCATATTGTTAATTTCTTCCGTAGATTCTTGTGTACGCTGAGCGAGGGTTCGCACTTCATCGGCAACGACAGCAAAGCCACGACCTTGTTCGCCGGCTCTAGCAGCTTCAATAGCGGCGTTTAATGCCAGCAAATTAGTTTGTTCAGAAATGCCGCGAATAACTTCGAGTACAGAACTAATTTCTCCTACGTCTTGGGCTAAAGTTTCGATCACCTCAGAAGCACTTTGCATTTTTCCAAATAATGAATTGATACCTTCGATAGAAGTTCTCACGATTTCTTGGCTACTCGACGTTTCCGTTGATGACTGCTTCGCTGCATTAGCAGTCTCATTCGCGTTACGGGCAATTTCGTGAACCGTTGCCCCCATTTCATTCATTGCGGTAGCAATCATATCAACACTTTGCTGTTGTTCTTCAGTATTACGTTGTGTCGAATTAGAAGATGTCGCTAGATTTTGTGCAATACGGTTTACATCTTGGCTATTGCTAGCAATCGTAGTAATCAGACTTTGTAACTGGCCGACAAAACTATTGAACGAGGACGCGAGCTTTCCAACTTCATCTTGGGTATCGACTTTCATTTGTTTAGTTAAATCTGCAACGCCAGAAGCAATATCACTCAGCATATTTGACGCGCGCACAATCGGTCTAGCAACACCAAGCGCTACCCATAAACCAATCGCGATCAATATGACTGCGACAATGATATTCATAAAGACTAATTGCATTGAAGTATTATTAATAGGAGTAAATATTTCTGTGGTAGGGATTTCAATAACAACAAACCAGTTTAAGGAGGGGATAAATTTTGCCGCTAAAAATCTTCCCCCATTAACAGAAGTTTTAATTATATTAATTTTATCTTTGTTTAATAAATTTACTTGGACCTCATTATCAAATAAAGCGCTTAAGCTTGTGCCTGATTTGACCTCATTATTCGGATGAATTTGAATTTTACCTTCTTGATCTGTAAGGAAAGCTAGACCCTGCTCACCAATGGTATAGTTTTTTACTAGCTCACTGACCTGGTTAATACCCATGCCAATACCTGCAACCGATTTTCCATCACTGGTGCGGTAGTTAATAAATAAAGTTAATTTATTAAGCGTGACGTCATTATCAATATCCAGTGAGTATTTTTTTCCGCTATTTAAAAAACTATAAAACCAACCATCATTACTGCTATTAGGATCGAGAGTACGAGACAAACCGCTAGGCACATAATATTTATTGCTTAATCCCGATACGATAAACGCGGTAATCGCTTGGTTGTTTTGCTGGGTTGCGCTTAAGTAGTTTGAAATGCTGCTAATTTGGCTAGGGTCTTCGCCTTGAGCTAACCATTGATTAGTGAAGGTATTTTCAGCCATGGCTTTGGAAATGGTTAATGGTAGGCTGATTTCTTTTTCAATCGCGTTTGCCACGGCATTCAGTGTGGCAGGAATCTCTTCGTTATTTATCCGATCTGTCATCATGCTGCGCATGGATGAATTACTGATCAATGTGGATAAAATCACACTAATTAATAACGAACCACCGATAACCAGTGATAATTTTCGTCGGATGGGTAGAACGTTCCACATATTTAGAAACCTGACAATATGACCATCCCTTAAGCGTAGTCAAAGACGATAAAAGCGCTAGTTACATACAAGTGTCAGGTTTATAGGCAAAGTGGTTGATTCTTCATTAACTCATATCAATTGGGTCTATATCCAAATTCCAGCGGACTTTTTGAATGCCTTTAAGGTTTTCTAAAAAATGGACTAAGGGATCTAATACTCTGTGCAGAGCGTTACGCTCATGGCTCATAATCTGCATTTGTTGGCGGAAGCGCCCATTACGTCGTTCCATTGGCGCAGGAAAGGGGCCGATAAGAGTGACGGGAGTCGTATCAACCTCGAATTCAGTAGCGGATAGTAAGTTACCCTGCCAATATTGATTGAGCCAAGCTTGTATAAATTCACGGGCTTGATTTTGTACTTGTTCGGCCAATTGTTTATCACTGCATTCCGTTCTTAACAGCGCCATATAACTATAGGGCGGTAGTTGAATGTGTTTACGTTCTTGCAACAAGCTTGCGCCTAAACCGTGATAGCCACCTTCTAATAAAAGATTCAATTGAGGATGATCGGCATACAAGGTTTGAATCCATACTTCACCTGGTTTGTCTCCACGTCCAGCTCGACCGGCTACTTGTAAAATCAGCTGAGCGGTTTTTTCCATACCGCGAAAATCTGCACTAAATAATCCTGAGTCGGCATCAAGGATGACGACCATCGTCACATCAGGGAAATGATGACCTTTGGCGAGCATTTGCGTACCGACGAGAATACAAGGCTCACCTTTGTGAATCTCGTCAAACAGGTTATCAAACGCATCTTTAGTGCGAACAGTATCGCGATCAACCCGCTTTATATCGCTGCCGGGAAAAAGGCTGTGTAAATTCTCTTCAATACGCTCAGTACCTTGGCCTAAGGCTTCAACTTGTGTGCTATTACAATTAGGACACAAACGCGGAATGGCTACTTGATTATCACAGTGGTGGCAATGCATGTGTGGAGGGTATTGGTGCATTGTCATGCGAGCATCACAGCGAACGCACTCCGCCATCCAACCACAATCACGGCAAGCAAGCGTTGGCGCAAAACCACGGCGGTTAATGAAAACCATCACCTGTTGGCCTGCGTTTAGGTGCTGCTTGATTTTATCTACAACGGGCAAGGCAAGACCAAATTCTAACGGCTGATGTAAGATGCTATGCAGCTTCATTCTTGGGGGTTTTGCATTCCCCGCACGTATCGTTAATCTATGGTGGCTATAGCGACGGCTATAAGCATTATGCAGGGTTTCTAATGCGGGTGTTGCCGATCCTAATACGATGGGCAGAGATTCTTTATGCGCACGTTTAATGGCAAAGTCGCGGGCATTATATCGTAGGCCATCCTGTTGTTTAAAAGAGCCGTCGTGCTCTTCATCGATAATGATCAGGCCGAGGCTCGGTAATGGCGTGAAAATAGCTGAACGCGTGCCGATTAGAATTTTAGCTTGGTCTTGATTGCATTGATGCCAAGCGATTAAACGCTCTTTATCGTTAAGGTTGGAATGCATCATTACCACAGGCACATCAAACCGCGCTTGAAAGCGACGTAAGGTCTGAGGAGTTAGGCCAATTTCTGGCACCAGTACTAAGGCCTGTTTTCCTTGGCTAATGGCTTTGGCAATCAACTGTAAATAGACTTCGGTTTTACCACTGCCGGTGACGCCATCGAGTAAGGCGACATGGAACTTGCCTAACTGCTCGGAAATCTTATCCACAGCAGAAGCTTGTTCATTGTTCAAAGTGAATGCTGACTGACTGGCAGGGCCGCAGTGCGGCACTGGAAGTTGTGGGTAAGCTTCGATTAACCCTAGATCCGTTAAACGATCCATTTGAGCTTTAGCAAAGCCTTGCAGGGTGAGATCTTTATGACGCCAGTGAGTTTGCTGTTGGAAAAGCTGCCACAGGGCTTCTTGCTTCTTTCCTTTTAATATCGATGGGCTTGGGCCTTGAAGGAGCGCCCGCCAGTGAGGTTCTGCAATATCTTCTAGTTGGCCGCCTTTACGCAATAAGACAGGAATGGCTAAGTCGAGAACTTCCCCTAGAGGATGGTGGTAGTAGTTGCTTAGCCACTCACAGAGTTCAAGTATGTTAGGGCTGACTAACGATCGAGAGTCCAGAGACTCACTAATAGCTTTGAGTTTATCTACTGGAACATCGGTCTCTGTCACGGTAGATAGAACGAAGCCTATGAGTTGCTGACGGCCGAAAGGAACTTTTACCCGACTGCCGGTTTCATAATGAGAAGCGGGTGTATTGGCTAATGGCAGATAATCAAAATATCGGCGCAATGGCACAGGCAGTGCAATACGAAGGTAGTATGTGTCAGTCATGATCGCTAGTTTACAGGGTTTGTGGATAAAATCCGATGGAAAGTACTTGTCTGTACAAATCCCTCTGGTATCATTCGCGGTCCAAATCATTGACTTGGCGGTTTATCCGTTAATTCAATACTTTCGTGCGGTACTCCAGTGTAAGAATCTCACTGCTGGAGAGAGCGGCACTTTTGCAAATAATAGGTGACTTATGAAAGCTGGTATCCACCCAGAATACGCTGAACTAGCAGCAACTTGTACTTGCGGTAACACGTTCACAACTAAATCAACTCGTACAGGTACTATCCACCTAGACGTATGTTCTTCTTGCCACCCTTTCTATACTGGTAAGCAGAAGACTGTTGATACTGGCGGTCGTATCGACAAATTCCAGAAGCGTTTCGGTGGCTTCAAGAAGTAATTCTTGTTTCCCTGATTCTTCTCTTGCAGAAGAATGCTTCAAGAAAGCCGTGCATTGGGATGCTTCAATAGCAACTCAGGCGCGGTTTTTTTTTGCCTAAGATTTATTGCCCAAGTTTTTTTGTTTATAAAGAGAGTCGACTATGAACATTCAAGAAATTGCGATTACGAGTAACGTACGCAAAAAGATTCAAAAAGCCGTTAAAAATACCAGCATCATTTTTGAAGATGAAAATGGCGACATCGTCGTTAATGTAGAAGCGTATACCAGCAATACAGCACATACTGAACGTTATCCACTAGAAGATATTCTTGGTGAAGATACTTTGGATTATGATGCAGAGTTCTGGGTATTTAACTAAGAGCTGAATATTGAATTAAGAGCTGAGTATTAAGTGAATACCCAGCTTATCTCAAGGTGGCTCAAATAGAGAGCTAGCCTGCTTTACCCGCGACAAATGGATTTGTACGCTTTTCAATACCGAAGGTGGAATTCGGCCCGTGTCCTGGCACAAACGTAATATCATCCCCTAGTGGGAACAGTTTATTGCGGATAGAAGCCACTAGTTCGTCATGATTCCCTTGTGGGAAGTCTGTACGACCAATCGAACCTTGAAATAATACATCACCAACTAAAGCCAACTGATCGTCTTGGCTATGAAAAATCACATGTCCTGGAGTATGACCCGGAGTATGGATTACATCTAAAGTCACATTGCCTACAGTGACGGTTTCACCTTCTGCTAACCAGCGATTTGGGAGAAAACTTTGGGCGGGGGGAAAACCAAACATCTGAGATTGCTGTGGCAACATATCCAGCCAGAACTTGTCTCCAAGGTGTGGTCCTTCGATTTTCAAGTCTTTTAACTTAGCTAATTCTAAGGTGCCACCAACATGATCTAAGTGAGCGTGGGTCAATAGAATTTTAGTGATGATTGCTCCCATGGCTTCCGCCTGGGCCACTATGCGCTCCACTTCACCGCCTGGATCAACCACAGCGGCTTGTTTAGTCTCTTCGCACATGATGATGCTGCAATTCTGCTGGAAAGGTGTCACAGGGACGATGGCGACTTGTAATGGCATGGGAGTGCTCTCTCTTACATCACTCGAATAAATCGAATATTTAACAAGTCGCCTAGGATAGTGTCTATTGCATAAAAAGCAATAACAGCTTTTTATGCTGACTAGTGGTTAAAAGGCCACAAGCTTAGGAGATTTACCTTTGTACTGTGGCATAGTCATACCCGCATTTGCATTCACATAAGTTGGGTCTGCAACGGTATAGCGTTTACCTTTGAATTTCCAACTATCACCGGCAATGGGTTGGCTAAACTCTACCGCGGTAGCAATGTGCCCAGGAAAGTCGAGTATGACGACATCTAGCTTTAATAGCGATTCCGTTAACCAAGCAAATAAGGCGGCTCGATCTTCACAGTCTGAATAAGGGTAGTGCAGCGTTTCTAGAGGAAACAGATAATTCTCTTGGCGGAATTGATCATCATCAGTTTTGTATTTAAAGGCCGTTTGTACAAAACGTAATAAGCGGTTAACCGCTTCGGTTTCGGTTTGTCCTTCTACAATCGGCTTCAGTTGAGTTAATAAACTAAACGCCGTCTTCTTCGGCATCCCTGCGGCAAAATAATTCTTTAATTCTAACTGAGGAAAAGTACTGAAAAAATTAACCATGTCTCTAGGGTAATCAACATCAATTTGATACTTCTTGCCATCATAGCTAAATGAAAGGTCGCGTTTTGCTATGTGCTTATTAGCAATGAAACTATTAGGTTTTGAAAAATCTAAATTGCGTTGCCCTGAGGTATGCTTACCACCATAGGTGAAAACTTTACCTGGCTTCATGCTTTCTTTGTTTAAAGAAACTGAATAGAAACGCTGCTTATCAAAGGTGAAATACGTTGTACCAAATAGCTGCTGTTTGGATGGCATTAATAAGAATACTTTATCGTTATATGCGACACGAGCATTATATCCGGCTTTAACCAGTAAAAACCAAGAGGTTAACTGACGGCTGCTCTGATTGTATTGATTTGAGCCTTGTAATTCACGGGCAAATTGATCGAATAATAATGCGCTTCCCCAATCATTTAATTTTAAATTTTTAGCCGTTGTGGAAAGCTGTTCAATAACGTCTTTATGAGGCTGGGATGCGAGGGATTTCCAATATTCAGCTATAGAATTGTTGCTGATTTTATTGCGGAAACTTTGTTTTAAGTTCTTATGATATTCAATCGAAATTTCTTCACCAAAGAAATCAAATTTTACCGTGCGCATATTGAAGTCTTTTTTAACTTCAATTTTTTTCTTTGATATCTCTCTTTCTGTTATTACGGGTTTTTCGATTTCAGGTTCTTGCTTTATCGTTGGCTCAACAATAATGACAGGCTTAATAATCGTTGGTTTTACCGTAGGTGTTTTATTTTCGCTAGGTTTATCCACCACGGCAATCGGCTTAGCAACAGGGATATCTAACGGTTTAGGTGCAGGGTCACGCTTTACTGGCTTTTCGACATCGACTTCCTTCCACTGCTTATTTAGAAAGCCAATAAACGCTTTATCATTTTCATCTAAATAATTCTGGAATTCGGATTTGGTTTGTTTTAACCATTGCTCATATTCCGAATCGGCCGCTAGGCTATGAAAGCTGGCTAAAGGCGCTGCAAAAATTAATGAAGTAAGAATGAGGTTGCGAGTGAATAACTTGCTCATTGGGTAAACCTTTTAGTGGATTAGCTCTGTAGAAAATCGAAAGCAAAAAAAACCGACACTAGGCCGGTTTTTTTTATGAGTAACAATATTAGTTATTCATGTTCGCAATTTCAGCGGCTAGCTCATCTTGAGCTTTACCTGCTTGGAACTTCTGCCATAACGCACGCTCATTCTTCATAGAAGTTTTAAGTGCTTGCTCAGCAATGTTACCTACGATTTCTGGTGCTAGACCAACTAAGACCACGATGCCGCCCGTTGGGGTTGGCATCTGACGAAAGATACGAGAGCCAATTAGAGTTTCTTTGGTGATCTGCTTAGTAACCGAAGTATTTACCTGATCAACTGTTTCGCTATCGCCAGCGCCTGTTGTTTCAGAATACTGTTTGATCATGTTTTGAACTTCAACTTTCATAGTTTGAGCCAATTCAACACGAGCAGCAGTAGCAGCCATTTGCTTCATGAAGTTAGCGCCAGCGCCAGACTTGTCAGCATAACCAACGGCAGAAAGATCGATACCGTTAACAGGAGCGCCACAAACCCATTCAGGAGCAGGCTGATTAGAGCCATCAGCGAATACGCAGCTAGCAACTGGTTGTTGTGGTACAGGCTGAGTTGAGCCACAAGCGACTAAAAAAGTTGCTGCTGTTGCAGTAAATAATGAACGAAGTTTCATCTTCTTCTCCTTGAAGTGTGATAAACGAAGATAGTTATTAATCTAGTGAAAGTGAGCATAGCTTAAGGCTGAATAAATTACTACACTAGGCCGTAAGGTATCTGATAACAAATAAAGGATGGATTGAATGAGAGGAATGATGAGCTTTTCTTCAGCGAAATGGCAATTAATGATTTTGCTTAGTTTTTTAACGGCTTGTGCCCAGCAGCCAGTGAATAATGGCGTGCCGCAATGGTTGTTTAATCCCGAGGTAGGTGTTGTGGCTTCTTGTGGCTTTCATATTGGTGGTCGTTATCAGCAAGAAGAGTGTGCGATTCAGCGTGGTCGCGAACGTTTAGCCGCTGAACAAGGTGTTGAGGTTAGTAGTGTAGCGGTGATTAAAGAACGCGTTGTAAACGGTCAAGAATCCGTTCTGATGAATAAAGAGACAACATCGAATGTGAATAACCAGAAAGTGAAAGCTAAGGTTAGAGAATTTTATTATGACGCTCAGCGTGACGAATATTATGTTTGGGTAGTGCCTAACTAAGTGATCCGCACTGTCTTTGCTAACCGCAAACAAAAAAGCCGTAATAGATCTACTTTAATAAAGTAATTCTATTGCGGCTTTTTTATTAATGCTGATTTATACCAGCATTAATGCAAGACCTTTAAAATAGATCTTAGAACAAGCGACGTACTTTAATAGTACCGTCAACGTTCTGGATTTTCTCAAGGGCTAGCTCACTCACGTCAGCATCAACGTCGATCACTACATAACCTACGTCGCCGAAGGTTTGTAAGTACTGACCACTGATGTTGATGTTGTTTTCAGCAAGCACTGAGTTGATCGCGTTCATGATACCTGGAACGTTCTGGTGAACGTGCAAGATACGGTGTTGATCAGGGTGCGCCGGCAATGCAACTTCAGGGAAGTTAACAGCAGAGATAGTCGTACCGTTATCGCTGTACTTACCTAGCTTCTCAGCTACTTCTAAACCGATGTTAGCTTGCGCTTCCATGGTAGAGCCACCAACGTGTGGAGTAAGAATCACGTTATCGAACTCACGTAATGGTGTAATGAATTCTTCGTCGTTTGAGCGAGGCTCAACTGGGAATACGTCTACCGCAGCGCCTAATAGCTTCTTACTGCGAACCGCGTCTGCTAGGGCATCGATATCAACTACCGTACCGCGAGAAGCGTTCATTATAATAGAACCTTGCTTCATCTGAGCGAATTGCTCTGGGCCCATCATCCACTTAGTCGCAGCTGTTTCTGGAACGTGTAGCGATACTACGTCAGACATGCCTAGTAGCTCTTCCATGGTCGCAACCTGAGTTGCGTTACCTAGAGGAAGCTTAGTTACTACGTCATAGAAGAAAACTTCCATACCCATAGATTCAGCCATTACAGAAAGCTGAGTACCAATGCTACCGTAACCGACGATGCCTAGCTTTTTACCACGGATCTCATAAGAGTTAACGGCAGACTTAACCCATTCGCCACGGTGACACTGAGCACTTTTCTCAGGTACGCCGCGCATCAATAAGATCGCTTGGGCCAAAGACAGTTCAGCAACAGAACGAGTATTGGAATAAGGCGCGTTAAATACACAGATACCACGCTCAGTTGCCGCTTTTAGGTCAACCTGGTTAGTACCGATGCAGAAACAACCTACTGCAATTAATTTCTCGGCTGAATCAAAGATATCAGCGGTTAATTGAGTACGTGAACGGATACCAACGAAATGCGCGTCTTTGATGCGCTCTTTTAATTCGTCTTCAGGCAAGGCCGACTTTACGTAGTCGATGTTGCTATAACCAGCAGCGGTCAATGTATCTACAGCGCTCTGGTGTACACCTTCAAGTAGTAGGAACTTGATTTTGCTTTTATCAAGAGAAGTTTGGCTCATGATGGTACCTGTATTGGAATAAAATCCGGTTTGAATATAAAAATCCGTTCGAATCCTTGATTATTTGGTTGGGTTTTTGCATAACCAACTTTTAATCAAAGGCTCTGAAAAATTAGGCGCGTATGCTAACATACGCGGCAATTAAAGTGTCCCCTTTTGATGGGGGCGGATGATGAAAAGTTTGCAGTTTTAACGTGAATTTTATACGCATTGCGATGAGAAGCCCTGCAATGCGTGGGATATACGGTTAAATGCCTGCAAATACGCCCAAATATGTACAACTTAAGTAAGCGGATATTTAGATGACACAGTCTCAGACTTCTTTAAGCCAAGCCGAGTTAGAAAACCAACTGAAAGCGATTGTTGGTGACGATAAAGTGAAAACCGACGCGGATTCGTTAGAAACCTTTGGTAAGGACTGGACTAAGATCTACCCGCCGAATCCTGTTGCTATTGTTTTCCCAAAAACCACTGAGCAAGTACAAGCCATCGTGAAGTTCGCTAACGAACACCAGGTTGCGCTAGTACCTTCTGGCGGCCGTACCGGTTTAAGCGCTGGCGCTGTTGCTGCCAATGGTGAAGTCGTGGTGGCGTTCGATTACATGAACAGCATCTCTGATTTTAATGCCATGGATAAAACGGTTCGCTGTGGCGCGGGTGTGATCACAGAGCAGCTGCAAGACTATGCAGAAGAGCAGGGTTTATTCTATCCGGTAGATTTTGCTTCTGCAGGCTCTAGCCAGATAGGCGGCAACATCGGTACTAATGCCGGTGGTATTAAGGTGATTCGCTATGGTATGACCCGTGATTGGGTTGCTGGTCTAACAGTGGTTACTGGTAAAGGCGATATCCTTGAGCTGAATAAAGACCTTGTGAAGAACAATACCGGTTATGACATGCGTCAGCTGTTTATCGGTGGTGAAGGGACTTTAGGTTTTGTGACTGAAGCGACTATGCGCCTTACTCGTCCAGCTAAAAACCTAACCGTATTAGTACTTGGTGTGCCGGAGTTTGAAGCCATCATGAGTGTGCTGAATACTTTCCAGACTAATATCGATCTAACTGCGTTTGAGTTCTTCTCTGATAAAGCCATGCGTAAAGTAGTGGCTCGTGGTGATGTGCCTGCGCCGTTTGAAACCGAAGCAGAATACTACGCACTATTAGAATTTGAAGCGGAAACCGAAGGCCATATCGATCAAGCGATGGAGCTGTTCGAGAAGTGCATGGAAGAAGGCTGGGTATTAGATGGCGTAATGAGCCAGTCAGAAACTCAAGCACAAAACTTATGGCGCTTGCGTGAAGATATTTCGGAAACCATTGCTGAATGGACTCCTTATAAAAATGATATCTCGGTCGTGGTTTCTAAAGTACCTCCTTTCTTGAATGAAATTGAAGAAGTCGTGACTCGTGAGTATCCAGACTTTGAGATCATCTGGTTCGGCCATATTGGCGATGGTAACTTGCACTTAAATATTTTGAAGCCAGATGATTTAGCCAAAGAAATTTTCTTTGAGCAATGCGCGAAGGTTTCGACCTGGGTATTTGAGATCGTTGAAAAGTATCAAGGTTCTGTTTCTGCAGAACACGGTGTGGGTATGACTAAAAAGCCGTATCTTGAATATACCCGTAGTGCAGCAGAAATTGGTTATATGCGTGCCGTGAAAGCCGCATTTGATCCGAACAATATTATGAACCCAGGCAAATTGATTGATATGGAATAAGCTAGGTCTATTGAAATGATACAGCTTATTTTAGATCAAAAAGAATGCGCCCATGGTTTAGGTAAAGTTGTTTGTGTGGGGCGTAATTATGCGGCCCATGCAAAAGAACTGAATAACCCGATTCCGAGCGAGCCGATTTTATTTATCAAGCCGGCTTCTAGTGCTATTCCTTTAGCGCCTACGTTTTCGATTCCTCAAGATCAAGGCAGTGTGCATCATGAACTGGAGATTGCTATTTTAATTGGCCAGCCTTTGTTGAATGCCAATGAAGATGACGTAGCAGAGGCGATTATTGGTTTGGGTCTAGGTTTAGACTTAACCTTGCGTGATGTTCAAGCTAAGTTGAAAGAAAAAGGCCACCCTTGGGAGCGCGCGAAAAGTTTTGATGGTGCTTGCCCATTAACGGAATTTGTTTCAACCGATAAATTACTAATTGATGATTGGCAAAACATTGGACTGAAATTAGAAAAAAATGGTCAGTTACAGCAGCAGGGCAATAGTGCTGACATGCTGTTTGCCATCTTGCCATTGATTGCTCATATGAGTTTGAATTTCAGCTTACAGCCTGGGGATGTGATTCTTACGGGTACCCCTGCGGGTGTTGGGCCCTTAGAGGTTGGGGATTCTTTGATATGTGAACTATCGCTGGCAAATGAAATAGTATTAACCAGCGCAGCCAAGGTTGTTTAAGCTTTAGTCGTTAAGCTTTCTCTTTCATCGCCATGATGTGCTTCACTTGGCGATCGATTAATTTCTCTGCGTTATCTGGCAGAGCATCAAGCCAGCGAGTTCCATGTTCGCTGGCATTTAAGTCCATTAAGCAGGGACCCGGTTGCCATAATATCTGCTCGGCATCACTTAACTGATCAACCAAATCTTGGCTGACTAACAACTGCATTTCTTTGCTTTGCATCGCTAGCTGAGCGGTCCAGTGAACCGTATCGCCAATTAAACTGAATTGTAGTTGCTGATTCATTTCCAGCGGGGCGATAAGAACAGGTCCCCAGTGAGCGGAAAGCTTAAAATTAAGTTGCTGTAACTGTTGGTCGGTACGTTGTAATTCTTCAACCAAACCTAAAAAAAGTTGAGCGGCGTATAAACAATGGCTCGCATCACGTGGATCTTTATCTGGATAACCAAAAATGATCAGAATGCCATCGCCCATGTAGCGGTCTACGGTGCCGTTATAGAGCTTAGCCGCTTGAGACAATAACTGGTGGTAGCCATTCAGTGTATCGCTCAGCTTTGTTGCGGTTAACTGTTGCTGAAGTTCTTTTAAACCCTGAATCTCGATAAATAATAAGGCGCTATGGTGATAAGTAAGCGAGCTGGATTTTGAAAGGGTAGGGCTGGCCATAAAATTATCAAAGGATTTTTTGACCGCAATCTTTTGCTGTTTCTGTCGCACTAAACCGTTAATGGCGTTATTAAGCGCTTGATCATTTTGACTGTGGGCGCTGTCATCAATGGTTTTTAGCGAGCCTTGATTGTAGAGGTTATCCAGCGCTTGAAGCTGTTGCTGATTGGCACGCAATAAACGTTCACCCCAGAAGTAAGCCAGCAATCCTGAAATAACACTCAGCATCAAGCTAGAAAGCATTAACAGTACGGCGTTACGCTGGCTGATATCGTAGGCCTGACTCATATTAATGGCGACACGAAGGTGGCCAATTAATTGTTCTTCATCCGTCACGGCCTGATTCAGCCAAAAAATATCATAGCCACCTAGCTCGATTAAACCTTGCTCGGCGATGGGCTGCTGCGTGGAATTGTAGAGTGTCGCCGATAGAATCAACTCTTGATCTACCCAATCTTGCAAGATGACATTAGCACTGATGCGGTCATCCTGGCTGAGGCTTGCGCGTAATAGGATACTGGCATCTTTTACTAGACTCGTCGCGAGCTGTTGCTGCTGTGTTAATAGCTGTTGACGAAGCTGGCTGGTCACTAAATAGCTAAAAGTTAAGCCTGTGAATAAAATCGCCAATGCGATAAAAGCGGCCCATTGCTGGCTAGTCGTTAAGCGTTGACTGATCTTTACTGCGGATCGACCCATTGATTTCTATACCCGATAACAAACATTTCTATATAGATGATGGTATGATATGCGCCGTCTGGCAACCGCTAGATTTACCAATTTCAATTCTATAGTGGGATTATAGTCATGAGCGATACTAAAAAAGCCTTGCAAGAAAAGAGTGAAAAGTTGGCTAAAGGCCTTTATTTAATGAGTGTTGATTGTCAACGCGCGTTATCAGTACACGAAACGGTTGATCTTATTGAAGAACTTCGTGGCGTAGTCGCTGATTTGCAAGCTGAAGTAGAAAAACTGTAAGTATTTAGTCGCTCTTCATTGAGAAGAGCGAAATCGAGGGCAGATTCGTGATTGAGTTAGTTTTAATTCGGGTTAGTGGGGCGGATAAACCAGGTTTAACCGCAAATATTACAGCGATCCTAGCGCAGTATAAGGTGACCATTTTGGATATTGGCCAAGCCGAAATCCACGATAGCTTATCTTTAGGCATACTCGCTGCTATTCCCTCTACCGCAGAATCTGCACCGGTACTGAAAGATGTATTATTTAAAGCCCACGAAATAGGGTTAACGGTGAGTTTTACTCCGGTTGATAGCGAGAGCTATGAACAGTGGGTATCCGGCCAAGGTAAAGATCGCCATATCATTACCTTGCTAGCACGCACCATCAGCGCAGAACATATTGCTCGTATTACCGCCATTGTCGCGGAGCACGAACTGAATATTGATAATATTACTCGCCTAACAGGCCGAGTACCGTTGGAAGATGAGCTAGATAGTCCCGTTCCGACCCGTGCTTGTGTTGAGTTCTCGGTACGAGGCTTAGCCGATCAAGCGGTATTAAGAGAAAAATTCCTCGCCGTCTCAAACGATTTAAACGTGGATATTGCTGTTCAAGAAGATAACGTTTATCGCCGTAACCGTCGTTTAGTCGCTTTCGATATGGACTCCACCCTAATCGAAGCGGAAGTGATTGACGAGCTGGCCGCTGCCGCCGGTGTAGGTGAGCAAGTCGCGGAAATTACCGAACGTGCTATGCGTGGTGAATTAGACTTCACCGAAAGTTTCCACGAGCGAGTTGGATTGTTAAAAGGTTTAAACGGTGACGTATTACAAGAAATCGCTGAACGCTTGCCTGTTACTGAAGGGGCAGAGCGCCTTATTCGTAACCTAAATTCTCTGGGGTATACCACCGTTATTTTATCCGGTGGTTTTAATTACTTTGGTAATTATCTAAAAGACAAACTGGGTATCGACTATGTCTTCGCGAATGAGCTGGATATGGAAGATGGCATAGTGACTGGGAAAGTGACTGGGACCGTTGTCGATGGCAACCGTAAAGCTCAGTTATTGCGTGAGATTGCTGACAAAGAAGGTATTCGTCTAGAGCAAACAATCGCCGTAGGTGATGGTGCGAATGACTTACCCATGTTGAGCATTGCTGGCCTAGGAATCGCCTTCCGCGCTAAACCTATGGTGCAAGAATCTGCTAAGCAGTCTATTTCAACCTTAGGGCTTGATGGCGTTCTTTATTTACTCGGCTATCGCGACCGCGATATCGTATAAAGCGAAACTGAAAATTAGGGCTAGATCACTAGCCCTTCGCGCAATTACGCCCACTTTCTTTGGCCTGATATAGGCTCTGATCTGCGTATTCTAAGAGTGATTCTGGGCTATCGATCTCAATATGATCAGTTGAGGCGATGCCGATACTAATCGTACACGTGACTTTCTCACCTTTACTGATAAAGGTTAACCCCTGATTGTGCGCTAATATTCTTTGGCTCAGTTCTTGAGCTCTTTGATAAGGGCAGTTTTCTAGAATAATTAAAAACTCATCCCCTCCATAACGCCCAACGGCATCAGTAGGGCGTAAAGTCTTGCGTAAATCTTCGGCAATAGCCGTGATAATTTGATCTCCAAACGGGTGACCATGAGTATCGTTAATGGCTTTGAAGTTATCGATATCTACCATCATGAGAGAATACGGCTTTTGCGTGATCAAATGTCTATGGTGAGCGCGTTTTAAAACTTCTTTAATAGCGCCTTGGTTCCATAAACCTGATAAACCATCAATCTTAGCTTCTCTTTGAGCTTGGTCGAGTTCGGTAATTAGTTGAATTTGAACTTCACTTAACTGAGTCAGGTTGATTTCAGTCTGCGCCCACGAGGTTAGGTCTCTCATAGTAGCAACATCTTCTTTGCTGAACGCGCGAGGTTTATCGTCGACCATACATAGGGTACCGATATTTTGGCCACGACTTTTTAAAGCGAAACCTGCATAAAATCGTACCTTTAGTCCAGAGGTGACAAATGGATTGTCTTTGAAGCGCTCATCTTGAGTCAGGTCTTCACAAATAATGCACTCGTCAACTAATAACGTATGCGCACAAATAGACGTATTTCTAGGAGAATCGATTAGATCCAGCCCCTGGATAGATTTAATCCATTGAGTTTCTTTATCAATTAACGATACGTAGGCGATGGGCATATAAAACATGCGACACAAGGTTCGAGTAATGCGATCAAACCTATCCTCTAAAGGTGTATAGAGGATGCCTAATTCATTTAAGGCATCTAACCGTTGTTGTTCGTTTTCAGGTATGGCAGCTGCAGGCATATCAAATCTCAACACAGTAACTAGAACTAAAAAGCACCAAGGCTAAACGTTAGTATAGTTAATAATGGAGTTTAACCAGTTTGATTTATGTGTCTTTATTGGCTCAGCTTTGATGCTGCTCTAACGCCCACTCAATATGCTCGGCTACTAATTCACTGGCTTCAGGCAAGCGCTGCTTTAAGGCTTCGGTGATTTCTATACTACTTGGGGCATTTCCTAAGGCCACCGCAATATTGCGTAGCCAGTTTTCATAACCGGTACGGCGAATAGGGTTGCCTTCGGTATGCTTGAGGAAAGTCTTTTCATCCCAGGCAAACAGCTCGAGCAGAGTTGCATTGTCTAGCGGATGACGGGGGGTAAAGTCGGTTTCTTGGGTAGTTTTACTGAAGCGATTCCAAGGGCAGCATAATTGGCAATCATCACAGCCAAAAATACGGTTGCCCATGCCTTTACGTAAATCTGTTGGAATGGACCCTTTCAGTTCGATGGTGAGGTACGAGATGCAGCGCCGTGCGTCGAGTACCTGCTCACCGACAAAGGCTTGGGTAGGACAAATATCAATACAGGCGGTGCAACGCCCACAGTGATTCTTATCGTCTGGTTCATCAATCGGCAGGGGTAAATCGGTGAGTAATTCACTAAGAAAAAAATACGACCCCGCCTTCTTATTGATCAGCATGGTATTTTTACCCAGCCAGCCTAAGCCAGCATTACTGGCAAGGGCGCGTTCTAATACTGGGGCGCTATCAACAAATGCGCGAAAGCCATGATTCACTTCCTCTTCAATCATCTTGCCAAGCTGGGTTAAGCGTTTGCGAATCACCTTGTGATAATCGCGGCCTAGGGCGTAGCGCGAGACGTAGGCTAGGCTCTTATCCTGCAGCTGTTCTTTGATGCGCGCATCGGCGGGTAGGTAATCCATGCGGGCGCTGATCACTCGTAAGGTGCCAGGTAATAAGTCCGCCGGGCGGCTGCGCATATTATCGTGTGCAGCCATGTATTCCATACTGCCGTGATAGCCTTTGGCCAACCATTCTTTCAGCCGAGTCTCGTGTTCATCCAGCTCAATATGAGTGATGCCGATTTGCTGGAACCCCAGCTCGCGCCCCCACATTTTTATCTTGTCTGCTAGATCTTGTAACTCGATTTCGGTCATGGTTTTGCTAACTGGTATTTTAATCAGGAGATGAACTCTTATTATACCAGCGTGATAACAGAATGATTAGGCTAATAAAGTTTGGTCTTAAAACTTGATCCAGTGCAATGAATCAATATGACTGGCACCTTTGCACAGTACAGCTTGCCTTAATTCACCTTGTGAGCCTTATAAGCCAGACCTAAATTGGCTGTTATCAAACACTGACTGCAAAAAATAATAAAAGCGAAGGGTAGGGTGAAGCTATGGTGAATAAGGTTAACAGCTGTGATGTGGCAATAGTGGGTGCAGGTTTTGCTGGCTTAGGCGTTGGCATGGCCTTGAATAAAAAGGGCCTACACGACTTTGTTATTTTTGAAGGTGAGGAGGATGTTGGTGGCTCATGGCGTACCAATACTTATCCTGGCTGTGCTTGTGACGTGCCTTCTCATCTCTATAGCTATTCGTTTGAACCCAACCCGAAATGGCCAGAAGCTTATTCTCGCCAAAAGGATATTAAGCAGTATATTGAGCACTGCGCCGATAAATACGATTTACGCAAAAATATCCGCTTTAGTACAAGGGTTGTCGGGGCTAGCTTTGATCAGCAGGAAGGCCATTGGGTCATTGAAGCCAGTGATGGCAGCATTACCCATGCGCGAGTATTTGTCCCCGCAACAGGGGCGCTAAGTCATCCTAAATACCCAGATATCAAAGGATTAAAAAGTTTTAAAGGTCAATCAGTGCACGCCGCGCGTTGGGATGATGAGCTGGACTTGAAGGGTAAAAAAGTCGCGGTAATTGGTACCGGTGCTTCGGCGATACAAGTAGTGCCGGGAGTTGCGGATGACGTGAGCGAGTTACAGGTCTTCCAGCGTAGTGCGGCTTGGGTGCTACCACGTAAAAACAAAATCTACAGTGAGCAAGACCATTTACGCTGGGCCAAATATCCTTGGTTGCAGAAAGCCAGTCGCCTAGGTATTTATTGGTTGATGGAATCTGCGTTGCCCGCATTGATGTGGTACCCCAAAATGTTGAAAATGGGAGAGAAGCTACATAAGTCCAGTTTAAATAAAGCGATTAAAGACCCAGTACTACGAGCCAAACTAACCCCTGACTATCGTATTGGCTGTAAACGGACTCTGGTATCGGATGATTATTTTCCAACCTTTGCTCGTGATCATGTTCATCTGGTTACCGAAGGTATCGAGAAAATTATGGCGAAAGGTATTAAGACCCTTGATGGTGAATTACACGAAGTCGATGTGATTATTTACGCCTCGGGTTATGAAATTGGTGAGCCTGCTTACCCCTATGAAATAAAAGGCAAGGATGGTATTAGCTTAAAAGACTATTGGGGCAGTCAGCGCAAAGCCTATTACGGTATGAATGTCAGTCATTTTCCCAATCTATTAACCATTATGGGGCCGAACTCAGGACCTGGGCATACCTCGGTACTGATTTATCAAGAAGCGCAATATAACTACATCGCCAACTACACGGAGTATTTGTTGAAAAACGATTTGAAGTATCTGGATGTTAAAGAGCAGGTACAGAATGATCAATTTGAGGCTTTCCAAAAACGTATGAAAAACAGCTCTTGGTTATCCGGTTGCTCGAGCTGGTACTTAAATGAAGATGGCACTAACTCGACTATGTGGCCGGGGTTCAGTTTTGAGTATGTCTTGCGTACGCGCAAATTGAAGCGTGGAGTCTATAACGAGATCGCTTAATGTAACGATAAGGCGAGATTGTCTAAATTTCGCCATTTCCTCTACAAGTCCGTATAATCTGCTGCTAGCAATCTCACTCTAGTGGCAGACTATGAATACCCCTCAGATAACTGATATCAGCTGGCAAATACTGCAGCAGAATGATCAACAACTCCCTCCAAGAGCGGTGGATAGCCATAAAGGTGACCATGGCCATGTATTGCTGGTGGGTGGTGATCATGGGTATGCGGGGGCTGCTTTAATGGCGTCGCAAGCGGCATTGATCAGTGGTGCAGGCTTGGTTAGTTGCACCACTCGACCAGAGCATATCAGTGCTTATATTGCTCGTTGCCCAGAGGTTATGGTGTCTGGCATCAATTCAGGTTTGGAACCGGCTCCCCATTTGGCTACGCAAAAACTGTTGGTAGTGGGCCCTGGTTTGGGCAAGCAGGCTTTTGGTCAGTTGTTATTGCAAACTGTTTTACAGTACTTAGAGCAAACTCAAACCCCACAGGCCTTAGTACTGGATGCTGATGGACTTAATTTATTGGCAGAGAAGCCTCTAATCACGGGTCAGGCGGTTAATTTTTCCAAGCACGCGATTATTATGACCCCCCATCCAGCAGAGGCCGCGCGCTTATTAGGCATTTCTACCGCTGAAGTTCAGGCTGATCGCTCTGCGGCCATTCTGGCTTTAGTGAATAAATACAACTGCACTGTGATTCTTAAAGGTCAGCACAGCTTAGTCGCGGGCAAGGCTAATTCTCTTGATAGTGAAATAAAGATTTACCGTTGCTTAGATGGTAATCCCGGTATGGCCTCAGGTGGTATGGGGGATATCCTATCCGGTATTTGCGGCGCAATTTTAGTGCAATTTTTAAATTTGGGATTATCGCCTTTGGCCGCGGCGAAACTTGCCTGCTGTGTCCATAGCAAGGCTGCGGATAATGCGGCGCAAGTCGAGGGTGAAGTTGGTTTATTAGCCACCGACTTACTGCCTTATATTCGCCAGTTACTGCAAGTGAGTGATGAGGCAATTGATATAAATGGCGTTGAAATAACGGGTGTTGAAATAGAAGGTGACCAGCATGATTAATTTGATCGGCGAAGAAAAAATGCTGGCTTATGCTGGGCAGTGTGCCAAGGTATTTGCCACTGCGGCCCTTGAGGGTGGACTGATCTTTCTAGAAGGGGATTTAGGCGCGGGTAAGACGACCTTTAGTCGAGGGTTAATGCGCGGCTTTGGTCATCAAGGTCCGGTTAAAAGTCCAACCTATACCCTGGTTGAAACTTATGATGTTTTTACGAATCAAGATAATGAAGGCAAACAAGCACTCACCGTCTGTCATTTTGACTTATACCGCTTGGGTGATCCGGAAGAATTAGAGTTTATGGGCATTCGTGATTACCTTGAAGCAGGTCATTTATGCTTGATGGAATGGGCGGATAAAGGCTTGGGTATTTTACCTAATGCAGATCTAGTATTATCCATCGCAGATATTAAAGATGGTCGCCAATTAAGTTGGCAAGCAGGCACGGAAAAAGGCCAGCAGTGGTGTGAGCAATTACAATTAATTGAAGTATGATGAAAAATATAATCGCTAAAATAACAATAATTAGATCCCTTTTTCTGCTAACACTATTGGGCTCGCCACTCCAATCGTTTGCCGATGTTGATGGTGTACGTGTTTGGCAATCCCCTACTCATACCCGTTTGGTTTTTGATTTATCTAAGCCGCACCAGCACAAAATATTCACCCTAGAAAATCCTTATCGCTTAGTGATTGATCTTGGTGGTAATGCCAAATTCAAACCTGATGTTAAAAAAGTCGATCTTGCGAGTACGCTAGTTACGGGTTTACGAACCGGCAGACAAAAAAACAAAGATCTGCGCTTAGTTTTTCAACTGCGTGATGATATTAGTCCTAAGAGTTCTATTTTTGCCCCCAATAAAATCTATCCTCACCATCGTCTTGTCGTCGATCTTATTGAAAAAAATGCGCGCAGTATCGAACCGGCAAAAACGGTTAAAACCGTTGCGGATCAGGTTGCACATAATAAACGCGATATCATTGTGGCGATTGATGCTGGCCATGGTGGTGAAGATCCTGGAGCGGTCGGTTATCGACGTACAAAAGAAAAGACAGTCGTATTAAAGATTGCGAAAGAATTAGCGCGTTTATTAAAAGCAGAGCCGGGTTATAAACCTTATCTAACCCGTACCGGTGATTATTATATTCCATTGCGTGAACGTACGCGTAAAGCACGAGACGCTAATGCTGATTTATTTATCTCAATTCACGCCGATGCGTTTAAAAACTCCAAAGCTCACGGTAGCTCTGTTTTTGTTTTATCGGAGCGTGGAGCGTCCAGTGAAGAATCGCGTTATCTCGCGCAGAAAGAAAATGAAGCGGATCTGGTCGGTGGCGTAAGTCTTGATGATAAAGATGATCACGTAGCCATGACGTTATTGGATTTATCCATGACCGCAACGCGAGGTTCGAGTTTAGCGGCCGGAAAATCAATTTTAGGGCGCATGGGTAAAATTTCACGTCTGCATAAAAAACGCGTAGAAGAAGCGGCGTTTATGGTATTGAAGGCACCTGATATTCCGGCCCTATTAATTGAGACAGGGTTTATTTCTAATCCGGGAGAAGCCAAAAAGCTGGCAACATCAAGTTATCAAAAAAAGATGGCGCGCGAAATTTTTAAAGGTTTAACGCAATATTTTTATAAAGAAGCACCAGAAGGCAGTTACGTCGCTTGGAAGAAAAATGGTGGAAAAGCGAGAAAAGTCGCGACTAAGAAAGCCCCTGCCTTTGAGAAAAAACAAGCAAAGAAAAAAGTGGCTAAAGTAAAGCGCTATACCATTAAACGGGGTGATACGCTTTCTCATATTGCACAAAGACATAGAGTATCCATTGCAGATATTCGTCGTTTAAACGGCATCAAAAAAAGTAACAGTATTCAAGTCGGGCAGAAGATTAAACTGCCCGCTAGTTAAGGTTGAACGATTCGAATATGAAAAGAATCCATTTATTATCCCCGCGCCTAGCTAACCAAATTGCGGCCGGTGAAGTGGTTGAAAGACCTGCGAACATTATTAAAGAACTGGTAGAAAACTCTTTGGATGCCGGGGCTCAACGTATTGAAATCGACGTTGAGCAAGGTGGTATTAAACTGTTACGTATTCGCGATGATGGCCATGGTATTCCAAAAGATGATTTACCGTTAGCGTTAAGCCGTCATGCGACTAGTAAAATTACCACGCTGGATGACTTAGAAGCCGTAAACAGTTTAGGTTTTCGTGGCGAAGCTTTGGCGTCCATCAGCTCTGTTTCTCGTTTAACCATGACGTCGGCGACTCAACCAGAAGACGGCGAGCCTGGAAGTGGTAGTGAAAATGAGAGCGGGCAAGCTTGGCAGGTTGAAGCAGAAGGTCGAGAGATGACTGCCAGTGTGAAACCGGCGGCTCACCCAAAAGGCACGACGTTAGAAGTTCGCGATTTATTTTTTAATACCCCCGCCAGACGTAAATTTTTACGCACTGAAAAAACTGAATTTAATCACGTTGATGAATATTTTAAACGTTTAGCACTCAGTCGTTATGATGTTGCTTTTAGCTTACGCCATAATCAAAAAGTGATTCATTCGTTACGCCCAGCGACTCGTAATATTGATAAAGAAAAGCGTGTTGCGGCATTATTAGGGACTAAATTTATTGATGCGGCTTTGCATGTTGATTCTGAAGCGGCAGGGTTGGGCTTAACAGGCTGGGTTGGTTTGCCAACGTTTTCTCGTAGCGCAGCTGATATGCAGTACTTTTTTGTTAACGGCCGTGTCGTGCGCGATCGCTTGGTTGCCCACGCAATTAAACAAGCGTATCGCGATGTACTTTATCACGGTCGCCAACCAGCATTTGTTTTATACCTTACGGTGGATCCCGCACTTGTGGATGTGAATGTGCATCCGACAAAGCATGAAGTCCGCTTCCGTGATGGCCGCTTAGTCCACGATTATCTATTTAGAACTCTGCATAAAGCCTTGGCGGATGTTCGCCCTGATCATCAAACTGCACCGACCAGTTTGCAAGGCTCTGGTGTTTTGCAAGAGGGTGCAGGGTCAGGGATAACGAGTCCAGCTTTGATGGCGAATAGCCAGCAGCAAGTTAGCGGTATTCAAGCGGGTGAATTTAGTGAGCAGACTCGGATGAGTTTATTGCCTGGACGTGACCCACTCTCGGGTCAGGCAATCTCAGGTCAGCAGTATGGGCAAGCTAACCCAAGTGGCGTGCAAGAACATCTCAATGCGTATCAGGCTTTATCGCAGCCTTTGAATGTTGCCGCGAATGTTGTAACAACGGAAGAGCGAATTGATCCAGAAACCGGTGAAATCACGGTTGTACAAATCGAGCAAGCAAGCCCACAAGGTTTGCCTGAGACAAATCAGCAGGATGTGCCGCCACTGGGTTTTGCTATTGCCCAATTGCATGGGATTTATATTTTATCGCAAAATGCCCATGGCCTAGTGGTCGTCGATATGCACGCTGCTCATGAGCGAATCACTTATGAGCGTTTGAAAATTGCAGTTGATAATCAGAATGTTCAAAGCCAACCCTTATTAGTACCCATTACGTTATCGGTATCGGAAAGAGAAGCGGATGCGGCGGAGCAGTTCGCCGATGAGTTCGCACGTTTTGGGGTATTATTGCAACGAGCGGCACCAGAATCGATTATGATTCGACAGATTCCGGTTATTTTACAACAAGCCGAAGTAGAGCGCTTAGTCACCGATATGCTGGCTGACTTAATGCAGCATGGCAGTTCCGATCGTATTCAAGCTCACCGTAATGAAATATTAGGTACTATGGCTTGCCATGGCAGTGTCAGGGCCAATCGCAAGTTAACCCTACCAGAAATGAATGGCCTGCTACGGGATATGGAAGCAACGGAACGCAGTGGTCAATGCAATCACGGTCGACCGACTTGGACTCAAATGAGCATGTCGGATCTAGATAAATTATTTTTACGAGGCCGCTAAGTGACTTCTGCTGAAACATTGAAAAGCACACTAACAGGTAAAGAATTGCCCCCAGCTATTTTTCTTATGGGGCCAACGGCCTCAGGTAAAACGGCACTGGCTATCGAGCTGGTGGAAAACTATAACTGTGAAATCATCAGTGTCGACTCTGCCCTCGTTTATAAAGGGATGGATATCGGCACAGCTAAACCCGATGCCGAATTACAAGCCCGTGCGCCCCACCGCTTAATTGATTTAATTGATCCAACGGAAGCGTATTCCGCTGCCATGTTCCGTGAAGATGCGTTGCGCGAAATGGCGGATATCACGGCCAAAGGTAAGGTGCCGTTATTGGTTGGTGGGACCATGATGTACTTTAAATTTTTGCGTGATGGTGCGGCGCAACTACCGAAAGCGGATGAAGCGGTTCGCCAGCGTTTATTAGCGGAAGGTGAGCAGCATGGCTGGCCTTATATGCATGCCAAACTCGCAGAGTTTGACCCGGTTTCCGCTGAACGATTAAAGCCGATGGATTCACAGCGAATTCAACGCGCCCATGAAGTGTATGAGGTGAGTGGTAAAACTCTCACTCAATTCTGGGCGGAACAAGATGAGCAGCCGTTACCTTATGACGTTATTAGTTTTGCCGTCATGCCAAACGAGCGAAAGAAATTGCATAAACGCATTGCTCAGCGCTATGACATTATGATGAAACAAGGTTTCGTTGAAGAGGTGAAAAAGCTCTTCGCCCGCGACGATCTTCATGAAGATTTACCTTCCATTCGCTGTGTTGGCTATCGCCAAGTTTGGCAATATCTAGCAGGCGAATTTGATTATGACGAAATGGTTGAGCGGGGCATAATTGCGACGCGTCAATTAGCAAAAAGGCAGATAACTTGGTTAAGAAGTTGGCCTGATTTGCACTGGTTGGACACAGAAGACCCAAATCTTCTGCAAAGTGCCTTGAAAATACTGCCATAGACCGCCATATTTAACCTTAGTCTGTTAAATAGAGCTCTTGCTCGTTTATTTCCGTATGTTTTTTGACCAAAAAGCTTTTTTTGACTAAATTTTAGTCAGAGTTGGTGATATTGGGTTTACCAATTTACGATTTAGCGTCCACCAAGAATTATATAAAAGAGACTGCTGATGCAATTAGGCAAATTATTTTGCAACTAATTGTAAAGGCACCGGGGTTATTAATTATTTTTCTGACTGTCCGCATATTGGACAGCAAATTCTTCGAAGGAGAAGAACATGTCAAAAGGGCACTCTCTACAAGACCCTTACTTGAATGCACTACGTAAAGAGCGCATTCCTGTATCCATATTTTTGGTCAACGGTATCAAGCTGCAAGGTCAGGTTGAATCATTTGATCAGTTCGTAATCGTATTGAAAAATACAGTCAGTCAGATGGTTTACAAGCACGCGATTTCTACGGTTGTTCCTAGCCGCCCAGTGCGTTTGCAAGTTGAAACCAAAGAAGACGAAGCTGAATAAGAGCTGATTTATTAAGTATTTGCTGCTCATAAAGTTTATGAGCAGCGTACTTTATTTTCACTCTTCTCTCAGCCTTTTATATTTAGGTATCTCTATTGTTCTTTGATCGTCCCGAAGCTGGTAATAAAGCTGGCGATGTCGCCATTCTAGTACATATCGATTTTCCGGAAGGGGATAACCGCGAGGACCCTAACGAATTTAAAGAATTGGTATTGTCAGCCGGTGGAGCTCCTGTTGAATTCATCACAGGCTCACGTAAATCCCCAGATCCCAAAACCTTTGTCGGTAAAGGCAAAGTAGAAGAAATTAAGGCCATGGCGGAAGCTCATGATGCAGATATTATTCTGTTTAATCATGCACTAACCCCAAGCCAAGAACGAAATCTTGAAGCAGCGTTAGAATTTCGCGTACTCGACCGTACTGGTTTAATCCTAGACATTTTTGCTCTGCGTGCCCGCACCCACGAAGGTAAGTTGCAAGTTGAGTTAGCGCAATTGCAGCATCAGACAACGCGACTTATTCGCGGGTGGACACACTTAGAGCGACAGCAGGGTGGTATTGGTTCTCGTGGTGCCGGTGAATCTCAGCTAGAAACGGATCGCCGTTTAGTTGCAACCCGTGAAACACTGATTCGTAAGCGATTAGCCAAAGTACGTTCTCAGCGGGAACAAGGTCGTCGAGCGCGTAAGCGTTCGGAAGTGCCAACGATTGCGTTAGTGGGTTATACCAATGCGGGCAAATCGACGTTATTTAATGCATTAACCAATGCGACGGTTTACGCCGCCGATCAGTTATTCGCAACATTGGATCCGACCTTGCGTCGACTCAATGTGATGGATGTTGGTGAAGTTGTATTAGCCGATACGGTAGGTTTTATTCGTCACTTACCGCATAAGTTAGTCGAAGCATTTCGTGCAACCTTGCAAGAAACGACAGAAGCCAATTTGCTTTTGCACGTGATTGATAGTGCCACTGATGAGCGTGATCATAATATTGAGCAAGTGCAGAATGTTTTAGCGGAAATTGAAGCGGATCAAGTTCCACAATTAAGGGTCTACAATAAAATAGATCTGCTGGAGCATGCCGAGCCAAGAATTGATCGTGATGAGCAGGGTAAGCCTATTGCCGTATGGCTATCGGCTCAGGCAAAAGTAGGATTTGAATTATTAACTCAAGCTATCGCTGAATTGGTGAGTGACGAGTTATATCAAGAAACGATTCAGTTAACGCCCGCAGATTCGAGATTAAGAGCATTGCTTTATGAGCAAGCGGCCGTTGCAGAAGAAACATTTGCTGAGAATGGCGATTTTTTATTACGCCTACGTTTACAGCTTGATGATTTTAAGAAAATATTAGCGAAATCGGGTACTAGAGCAGACCGCTTTATTCCTGTTGAGCTGGAAGAGTGGGAAAAGTAGCCCGAGCTCAGTTAATGAGAGTTCACTGGCTAAGGCAAAGATAAGTAAAGGCAATGATAGTGATAGGAATTTCATATTCAATCTTCTATCATTTGCCCAATTAAAATTAATGAAATGCAATCCAGAGATAATGGAGTGATTTATGGCGTGGAATGAACCCGGTGGTGGTAAAGATCCTTGGGGTACTGGCGGTAATAACGGCGGTAACCGCGGTGGTAATAATCAGGGACCACCTGATCTTGATGAAGCGCTAAAGCAGCTGATGGATAAACTGAATAAAATGTTTGGTGGTAAAGGCGGCGGTAACGATAAAAAAGGCAATAACCAAGGTGCGGGTGGCATTATTGGTGTATTGGCGATTGTCGGTGTTTTATTTTTAGGTTTTAGTTCGGTTTATACCCTAGATGAAAAGGAACGTGGTGTGATTTTGCGTTTGGGTAAATACGACCGTACTGAAGGCCCTGGTTTACATTTCAAATGGCCAATGGCGGAATCGTTAACGCGTATTGAAACCACGACGGTTCGTAAAGAAAACATCGAAGAGCGCATGCTGACGGAAGATAACAACATTGTAGAGATTGAGCTTAACGTTCAATACCGTGTTGCCGATCCTGTATCGTTTGCCCTACGTATCGAAAACCCTCGCTTAACCCTTCAACATGCAGCGCAAAGTGCGTTACGTCACGATGTTGGTTCTACCGCGATGGATCCAATTCTGACCTCGGGTCGTGAAGCGACAGCTGAGCAAGTTAAATTACGTTTGCAAAGCTATCTTGATCGTTACCAAACCGGTATTCAGCTAACCAACGTCAACGTTAAAGATGCTCGCCCACCTTCACAGGTAAAAGCAGCATTTGATGATGTTCAGGCAGCTCGTCAAGATAAAGACCGCTTAATCAGTGAAGCCGAATCCTATGCGAATGCGATTGTGCCACAAGCACGTGGTGCGGCTCAGCGTCAGCTAGAAGAAGCCAATGCTTATAAAGAGCAAGTTGTTGCAAAAGCAACGGGTGAAGCGGATCGTTTCACTGCGTTATTGACTGAGTATAAGAAAGCGCCAAAGGTTACTCGTGAGCGTTTATACATCGATGCGATCAGTGATGTATATACCAATACCAGTAAGGTGCTGGTTGATGTTGATGGTGGCAATAACATGATGTACTTGCCATTGGATCAAATCATGAAGAATATGCCGCAATCCAATGCAACGGGTTCTTCAGCGGTTAACGTATCAGCTATCACAGATCAGGTATTGAACGAAATTCGTTCTCGTCAAAATGATCGTCGTAAGGAGTCTCGCTAATGTCGGGTAAGAGCTTAGGACTATTAATCGTATTAGGTTTGGCCATCATAGTGGGTAGCCAGAGCTTATATATCGTTAAAGAAACAGAAACCGCTTTGACCTTGCAGTTTGGTCAAATTGTTGAGAATGACATCCCTGCCGGCTTGCACTTCAAAACGCCTTTTTTACAGAACGTGAAAAAGTTTGATGCACGTATCCTAACCTTGGATGCACAGCCAGCACGTTTTTTAACCGCGGGTAAGAAATACGTAATCGTTGATGCGTTCGTAAAATGGCGTATTAAAGATGTATTGAAATACTATAAAGCTACTTCCGGTGACCGCTTTGAAGCCAGTAACCGTTTAGCAGATTTAGCCAACAAGGGTCTGCGTAACGAGTTTGGTGTACGTAGCTTGCATGAAGTTGTATCGGGTGAACGTGATCAGTTGATGACTAAGCTAACTGCTGATCTGAATAAAGAAACTCAAGATAACTTCGGAATCGAAGTTTTAGATGTGCGTGTTAAAGCCATCGACCTACCAGAAGAACTAAGCAACGATGTTTATCGTCGTATGCGCGCCGAACGTGATCGTGAAGCGAAAGAAATTCGTTCTGAAGGTAATGAGCTAGCAGAAGGTATTCGCGCAGAAGCCGATCGTAATAAGACGGTTACTCTAGCGAACGCTTATCGTGAGTCAGAGCAAATTAAGGGTGAGGGCGATGCTACTTCCGCTAACATCTATGCTAAAGCGTATAGCAAGGACTCAGAGTTCTATGCATTTACACGTAGCTTGAAAGCGTATACCGAAACTTTCCGTAGCCAAGATGTTCTACTATTGAAACCTGATAGTGACTTCTTCCGTTACATGAAAGATGCCAAAGGCAAGTAGTCTTAAGCTAAGACTATGAGCTAAAGGGCTAAAGTGTCCGGTAAATAACTTCAACAAGTTGTTTGCTTTTGATACAATCAGAAAAACCGGACATTGATCCGGTTTTTTTGTGTCTAGCTGTCTAATGGATAAATCTATGAGCACTGCCGATCGCTGGTTATTACCAGATGGCATTGAAGAAGTGTTGCCACCACAAGCGCGTGGTGTAGAGCAACTACGCCGTCACTTGTTGGACGATTTTGACCGTTGGGGTTATGACTTTGTTATACCGCCAGCACTTGAATATCTTGATTCCCTGCTAACAGGCACCGCCAGTGACCTAGACTTGCAGACGTTCAAGGTAACCGATCAGCTTTCCGGCCGTTTAATGGGCTTGAGCGCTGATACGACACCACAAACCGCACGTATAGATGCTCATAGCTGGGCACAAGAAGGTGTGAGTCGTTTGTGTTATTGCCGCACGGTTTTCCATGCCAAAGCCGCCAGCATTCTTGCTGGTCGTACACCGACGCAAATCGGTGCTGAGCTTTATGGTGAAGCGGGTGCTTGCGCCGATATTGAAATTATTAGCCTAATGCTGAATACACTACAGCAAGCTGGGTTGCAGGATTTGCATCTGGACCTTGGCCATGTGGGTATTTTTAAAGCATTTTCGGCAAAAGCTCAGCTGTCTAATGTGGCAGAAGAGCAGCTTTTTGCACTATTAAAAGTAAAATGTGCAACCGACTTAGATGCATGGGCAGAAGAGCATCTGACTGATGCAGCTTTGACCGCAGCCTTTAAAGCGATTGTACGCTTGCAAGGTGGCATTGAAGTACTTGATCAAGTGGCTGAGCAACTGGCGCCCGTGGTTCCTGAAGTAACGGCAATCATCGAGCACTTGAAACAAGTCTGCCAAGCGATTGCAACTCGCTACAATGTACCCATGTACTTTGATTTTACCGACCTTCGTGGCTACAACTACCACACAGGTTTGGTTTTTGCGGCCTACGTACCTGGTTATGGCGATGCTATCGCTCAAGGTGGCCGTTACAATGAAACCGGCGCGGTATTTGGACGTGCGCGTCCAGCGACAGGTTTCAGCGCAGATCTGAAAGTACTGGCTCAGTTAGGTAAGTTTGCGACCACTCAAGCTGATGTGGTTAAGGCTCCTGCAGGGCAAGATAAAGAATTATTAGACTTGATTGCCGAGCTTCGTGCGAATGGCAAACGAGTTGAAGTGCAGCTAAGTGGCGAATTGCCAACCAGCGGTGCACGTATTGAGTTAAAAGACGGTCAGTGGAAACTGATCGAATCCAATTAATCTAAATTAGTGAAATGAATTCGATGGGCAAGAACGTTGTCGTTTTAGGCACCCAATGGGGTGACGAAGGTAAA